>Ga0164290_1000661_pt1 | contig 95370 bp, 100 predicted proteins | sample Micstemetagenome_FD_108782 | JGI IMG/M metagenome (GOLD analysis project Ga0164290, IMG submission 108782) | Contaminated culture microbial community from soil near Moab, Utah, USA - Microcoleus steenstrupii SON62 (Illumina Assembly) | ecosystem: Environmental > Terrestrial > Soil > Soil crust...
ACGGCTGGAACCAGCTTCGGGCCGGCGGCGAGGAGGGCTGGGCCCCCGCCGATGAGGTCTGGGGCGGCGGCCCGGCGCCCGACTGCAAGGGCGTCAGGGTTCCGGCAGGTTGAGGCAAGAGTTGAGGCAGCTGGGGCGCCGTGCTACGCCCCGCCCCCAAACCAAGGCTGCAAGGAACCGCCGTCCGACAGGCGGGATTGAAACTTCATGACCGAGAACCGCAAGTCATCCTTCACCTACGATGAGCTCATCGCCTGCGGGCGGGGGGAAATGTTCGGCCCGGCCACCGCCCAGCTGCCGGCCCCGCCGATGCTGATGATGGACCGCATCAACCTGATCACCAACGAGGGCGGTCTCTTCGGCAAGGGCGAGATCATCGCCGAGCTGGATATCAATCCGGACCTCTGGTTCTTCAAGTGCCACTTCATCGGCGACCCGGTCATGCCCGGCTGCCTGGGCCTCGACGCCATGTGGCAGATGGTCGGCTTCTTCCTCGGCTGGTCGGGCGCCCCCGGCAAGGGTCGCGCCCTCGGCGTCGGCGAGGTCAAGTTCACCGGCCAGGTCACCCCCAACGTCAAGAAGGTGGTCTACCGCATCAACCTCAAGCGGGTGATCATGCGGAAACTGGTGATGGGCATCGGCGACGGGGTTCTCGAAGCCGACGGCAAGCTTATCTATGAGGCCAAGGATCTTCGCGTCGGTCTGTTCGACCCCGCGACGATGGTCTGACGAACACAACAAATAAAGACAAAGCGGGCGGTCGTACCGCTCTCGGGAACAAGGAGTCGCCATGCGTCGCGTCGTGGTCACCGGTATCGGCATCGTCTCGTCGATCGGCAATAACGCCAACGAAGTCCTCGCCTCGCTGCGGGAAGCCAGGAGCGGTGTGACCTTCGCGCCGGACTATGCCGAGCTCGGCTTCCGCTGCCAGGTCAAGGCGGTGCCGGACATCGCCTGGGAGTCGATGGTCGACCGCCGCGCCGCCCGCTTCCTGTCGTCGGGCACGGCCTACGCCCACATCGCCATGGACCAGGCGATCGCGGACTCGGGTCTTGAAGAGTCCGACATCTCCAACGAGCGCACCGGCCTGATCGTCGGCGCCGGCGGGCCCTCCACCAAGGTCATCGTCGAGGCCGCCGCCACGACCCGGGAGAAGGGACCCAAGCGCATTGGTCCGTTCGCGGTGCCCAAGGCCATGAGCAGCGGTCCCTCGGCCGTTCTGGCCACCTGGTTCAAGATCCGCGGCCTCAACTTCTCGATCAGCTCGGCCTGCGCCACCTCGACCCACTGCATCGGCTCGGCCTGTGAGCAGATCGCCTGGGGCAAGCAGGACATCATCTTCGCCGGCGGCACGGAAGAAGAGCACTGGACGCTGTCCAACCTGTTCGACGCCATGGGCGCCATGTCTTCCAAGCGCAACGACAACCCGACCAAGGCCAGCCGCGCCTACGATACCGACCGCGACGGCTTCGTCATCGCGGGCGGCGCCGGCATGCTGGTGCTGGAAGAGTACGAGCACGCCAAGGCGCGCGGCGCCAAGATCTACGGCGAGATCGTCGGCTACGCCGCCAACAGCGACGGTTTCGACATGGTCGCGCCGTCGGGCGAGGGCGCGGAGCGCTGCATGAAGCTCGCCATCGACAGCGCCGGCGGCCGCAAGATCGACTACCTCAACCCGCACGGCACCTCGACCCCGGTCGGGGACTCGAAGGAAATGGGCGCGGTCCGCAACGTCTTCGGCGCCGACAAGGCCCCGCTGATCAGCTCGACCAAGTCCCTGACCGGCCACAGCCTGGGCGCCGCCGGCGCGCAGGAGGCGATCTACTCGATCCTGATGCTGAACAACGACTTCGCGGCGCAGAGCGCCAACATCGAAAACCTCGACCCCGAGTTCGCCGACCTGCCGATCCTCACGGAGCGGTCGGACAAGCCGCTCGAAACGGTGATGAGCAACAGCTTCGGCTTCGGCGGCACGAATGGCTGCCTGATCATGGCGCGGGTGTAGGCAAGACTGCGAAGTATCAACTCTACCCCCGCTTGCGGGGGGAGGACCGCTCTGGAGCCCCAAGCGACAGAGCAGGAGGGGGGCAACCCCGCTTCAGGAGGAACCTCCCTACCGCCGGTGGGGCCCGCCTCCTGATTTCTCGCTTAGGCTCGAAATCTGTCCTCCTCCCGCTTCGCGGGGGGAGAGTTTGTGTTCCTGCACCAACTCTGCACTCCCCATTGCCGGTGTGTCCGCGCTAGCCTGTACCCATGCGCCTAGCCCCTGACCGCCGCACCCTGCTCCTCGGCCTCGGCGCGACCGGCCTCGCGCCCCAAGCCTTCGCCCAGACCGACCGCTTCGTCGTCCCGCCCCTCGCCCCGCTCCGTATGGAGATGGGCCGGCTGACCAAGGTCACCGTCTGTGTGCGGCCATTCCGCGCCGCCGGGCCGCGCCTCGATGTCGAAAAGGTCGGCGCCAAGCGCGTCGTGCATAACTACGGCCACGGCGGCAGCGGCTGGTCCCTGTCCTGGGGCAGCGCCCAGATTGCAGCGGCCAAGGCGCTGGAGGGCGGGACAAAGCGGGTCGCCGTCATCGGCTGCGGCGCCATCGGCCTGACCACGGCCCTGACCCTGCTGCGGGCCGGCGCCCGGGTGACCATCTACGCCGCCGACCGCACCCCCTACACCCGCTCGGCCCGCGCCACCGGGACCTGGTCGCCCGACAGCCGGATCGCCGACGCCGACCGGATCGATCCGGCCTTCCCCGCCCTCTGGGAAAGCATGGCCCGTAACTCCTACGCCACCTGGCAGACCCTGCTCGGCCGGCCGGGCGAGCCGGTGTCCTGGAGTGATCGCTACGGCCTGGCCGATCCGGTCGTCGAGACGCCCCCCGTCATCTTCCCGGAGCGTCCGGTGAGCGCGCCCGAAATCCGCTTCTTCGAGCAGCGCTTGCCGGGCCTGTCGCCGCGAGGCCACGACCTGCAGCCCGGGCAGCATCCCTTCCCGGTCAAGCGCGCCCGTCTCAACACCTCGATGCAGTTCAACGTCGCCGAACTGGCCCACCTGCTGACCATGGACTTCCTGCTGGAGGGCGGCCGCATCGAGACCCGGACGTTCAACAGCCCGGCCGAGCTGCAGCGCCTGCGGCAGCCAGTTATCGTCAACTGCACCGGCTACGGCGCCCGGGCCCTTTGGCGGGACGAGTCGGTGGTCCCGGTCAGGGGCCAGATCAACTGGCTCGCCCCGCAGCCGGAGGTCCACTACGGCCTCTACTATCGCGATGTGAATGTCCTGCCCCGGCCCGACGGCATCGTCGTCCAGTACAGCGGGGAGAGCGACATGTGGGGCTATGGCTCCGATGACGAGACGCCCGACATGGCCGAGGCGGAGGCGGCGATCCGCACCGTCGCGCCGCTGTTCGAAATTCCCAAGGTCTAGCCTCGCGCCGCCAACCCCACTAAACCCGCCTCAAGAGCTTCGAGGAGACGCCGCATGGCCGAAGAGTACAGCTTCCCCAAGGGTGACCTGATGGCCGGCAAGACCGGACTGGTCATGGGGGTCGCCAACCACAATTCCATCGCCTACGGCATCGCGTGCCAGCTGGCCGCGCAAGGGGCCAAGCTGGCCTTCGCCTATCTGCCGGACATGGAAAAGCGCGTGCGGCCGCTGGGCGAAGCCATCGGCGTCACCGATTTCATCCCCTGCGAAGTGACCGACGACGCCTCGATGGACGCGGCCTTCGCGGACCTTGAGCAGCGCTTCGGCGGCCTGGACTTCCTGGTCCACTCCATCGCCTTCGCCAACAAGGACGAGCTGAAGGGCAGCTTCGTCGAGAACACCACGCGGGAGGGCTTCCTCACCGCCATGAACATCAGCGCCTTCAGCTTCGTCGACGCCGCCAACCGCGCTTCGAAGATGATGAAGCCGGGCGGTTCGATGATCACCATGACCTACCTGGGCAGCGAGCGGGTCATCCCCAACTACAACACCATGGGCGTCGCCAAGGCCGCCCTGGAAGCGGCCACCCGCTATATCGCCCGCGACCTCGGCCCCAAGGGCATCCGGGTCAACGCCATCAGCGCCGGCGCCATGCGCACCCTGTCGCTGGCCGGCATCAGCGGCGGCCGCGGCCTGCTCAGCCAGGGCCGGATGTTCAGCGCCCTGAAGGAAGACACCTCGATGGAAGGCGTCGCCGGCTGCGCCCTGTGGCTGCTGTCGGATCTGGGCCGCTCGACGACGGGCGAGGTCATTCACGTCGACGCCGGCTTCCACATGATGGGCCTGCCCGACGAGTTTGCGAATTTGGCGGGATAGTGCGTCATTCGACACGCTCGCCTCGCGGGCTGCTCAGGATGACCAAGAGCGTGGGACTTAACAAAAGTCAGTCATGCTGAGCAGCGGCCGGAGGCCGCGTGTCGAAGCACGCACTGTTGCTAGACCGCATACGCCCGCATGAAGACCCGCGCGGCGGCCTTGGCCAGACGGTCGATGTCCTCGTCCGTCAGGTCCGTGGCCAGGCGCAGCAGCACCTGGGTCTGGCGATGGCCCAGCACCATGCCGCCGAAGAACTCCGCCGCCTGCATGGGGTCATCGACCCTCATGCGGCCGGCCTTGTCTTCCATCTCCAGAAAGCCGGCCAGTTGCCGGCGCGAGCGCATCGGCCCGGTCTCGAACACCTCGCGGGCGAGGTCGGGCAGCTCGGCGGCGCTCTGGATCGAAAGCCGCATCACCGAATAGCCGCTGTCGTTGATCACCTGCAGCAGCGAGCGGGCATAGGCGGCCAGGGTCTCTTCCGGATGCCCCTCGGCGCCGGGCGAGCGCAGCGGCGCCGTGATCGAATCCACCCGCCGCTCGACCAGGGCCCGGACCAGTTCCGGCTTGGCGCCGTAGCGGTTGTAGATCGTCTGTTTCGACACCCCGGCCCGGCGCGCGATTTCCTCGATCGGCGCCGCCAGTCCCCGCTCGGCCAGCACCTCGGCGGCGGCGTCGAGGATGGCCTCGGTCTTCGAGGTGTCGATCTGTCCGGTCAGTCTGGGCATCGTCAGTGGGCTTCCGCCGCCGCTTCGAGCGCGGCCGCTGAGGGAGGGGTCTTGACGGGTTTGGCCAGCAGGGCGAGGGCCGCCGCCAGGGCGCCGGCGATGGCCAGCACCGTGAAGCCATCCCCGAACGCCAGGATCGAGGCCTGCTGGTTCAGGATGTAGGAGAAGGCCTTTCGCGCCGCCCCGCCCGGGTCGCTGACGCCGCGCTCGGCCATCAGCTGGGTCAGGCCGGCGATCATGGCCTGAGCCTCGGTCGAGGCGATACTGACCCTGGAGGACAGGGCGGTCATGTGGTTGGCGGTCTGGGTCGTCAGGGTGGTCGACAGATAGGCCATGGCGATGGCCCCCGCCGTGTTGCGCGCCAGATTCATGATCCCGGACGCGTCCTTGATCATCGCCGGCGGCAGGGTCGACATGGTCAGCTGGCTGGTGGCGATCATGGCGATCATCACCCCGCAGCCGCGGAAGGCCTGCAGGCCCGCGAACTCCCAGAACCCCCACTCGCCGTTGATGTCGTGCCCCAGCCACATGCCCCAGGCGACCATGGAAAAGCCGATGACCATCGGGATGCGCGCATCGATTGACCGCGCCAGTCGGCCGACCAGCGGCCCGGTGAAGAACATGCAGATGCCGCTGACCAGCATGGTGGTGCCGACCTCGGCGGCCGAGAACTGTCGCACCCGGCCCAGATACAGCGGCATCAGGAAGGTGCCGCCATAGAGGCTGACGCCCGACACCGCCGTCATCAGGATGCCGAGGGTGAAGTTGCGGTCCTTGAAGGCGCGCAGCTGGATCAGCGGCTGGTGGTAGCTCAGGGTGCGCCAGACGAAGGTGACCCCGGTGATAACGCAAAGCACCGTCAGCCAGAGGATCATCCCGTCCTCGAACCAGTTGTCCTTGGCCCCTTCCTCGACGACGTACTGCAGGCTCATCAGGAAGGTGGCCATGTTGGCAAGGCCGAACCAGTCGAAGCCGGTGGCGAGGCTCCTGTCCCCCTTGTCGAAGTCGGCATAGCGGCCGACCAGGAACAGGCTGAGCAGGCCCGGCCCGACATTGACGAAGAACAGCCAGCGCCAGCTAAGCCATTCGGTCAGGTGGCCGCCGAGGATCGGCCCCACGGTCGGGGCCAGGGTGACGATCATGCCGGTGGCGACATTGGCCATGATCCGCTTGTCGGGCGGGAAGGCGGTGAAGGCGGTGGCGAACACCGCCGGCACCATGGCCCCGCCGACGAACCCCTGCAGGGCCCGGGCGACGATCATGAACTCGATGCTCTGGGAGAAGCCGGCGACGACGCTCATCACCGTGAAGCCGGCGCAGCTGGCCATGAACACCAGCCGTGTGCCCCACAGTCGACAGAGGTAGGCCGACAGCGGGATCATCACCACTTCGGGGATCAGATAGGCGGTCTGGATCCAGCTGACCTGGTCGGCGCTGGCCCCGACCCCGGCCTGGATCTGCGGCAGGCTGGCGGCCACGATCTGGATATCGAGAATGGCCATGAACTGGCCGATGGCCATGCCGGCGAAGCCGATCAGCAGCATGGTCCAGTTGACCTGGCCCGACGCCGTTGTCGGCGTCCGGGCGACCGTGGTGTCGGTCACGGCCGGGCCGCCGCACCAAGGCCCGGGTCAGCGCTGGTCGCGACCCGCGAGGGCGCGACGCCGCTATCGGCGAAACTGGCCCCGGACTTGACCCGTACATCGACCTTCACCTCCAGCGACAGACCGGGCCGCAGGGCCCCGCTGACCGGCTGGCCCTTGTCGACGACGACCCGCACCGGCACCCGCTGGGCGATCTTGGTGAAGTTGCCGACCGCGTTCTCGACCGGGATCAGGGCAAACTCGGCGCCGGTGGCCGGCGAGAAGCTGTCGATGCGGCCCTTGATGACGGTCTTGCCGAGGGCGTCGGCCTTGATCTCGACCGGCTGTCCGATGCGCAGACGCGACAGCTGGGTCTCCTTGAAGTTGGCGACCACATAGGTCTCGCCCAGCGGCACCACCACCATCATGGTCTGACCTGGCTGGACCAGCTGGCCGACCCGCACCGACCGGGCCCCGATGACGCCGCCGACCGGCGCGCGGATCACCGTCCGCTCCAGGTCCAGCCGGGCCTGCTGCACCTGGGCCTGGGCAGCCTGCACCTGGGCCAGCTTCTGTTCGCGGGCCGAGCCGAGGCCTTGCGCGGCGCGTTGTTCGGCGACCAGGGCCGCCTGGGCGGCGGCGACGGACGCCGCGCTCTGCTTCTCGCCGGCCCGTACCTGCTCGACCTTCTGTTCCGAGACCCAGCCCTTGGCGGCCAGGTCGCTGTAGCGCTTGGAATCAACGGCCATGCGACCGGCATCGGCCTGGGCGCTCATCACCCCCGCCGCCTTCTGGGCGATCATCGCCTGTTCCAGAGCCGCCTTGTCGTCGACTGCGGCGACGTCGGCCTGCAGGGCCCGCACATTCGCCAGGGCCTGGTCATAGCGGGCCTGAATGGTCGCGGGATCGATGCGGGCGATGACCTGGCCGGCCTCGACCCGCTGGTTGTCGGCGACCAGCACCTCCAGCACATAGCCGGAAACCTGGGGACTGACCTGGACGGTGTCGGCCTGGACGAAGGCGTTGTCGGTGCCTTCAAAGCTTTGCTTGCCGTGCCACCAGACACCGCCGCCGACGATGACGCCCACCGCGACAACACCGGCGGCGATCAAGGGAACGAGCTTTTGCCTCGAAACAACTGGCATGGGGGAGCCCTGGTGACACAAGAGATGAAAACTGGACGATGCGTAAAGCGGCGTCAGCCCTTGGCGTTACAACCGGTCGGCGGGCTCGGCAAGACTTTAGTGGACGCTCGTGTCCAGTTTTGAAGCGACCAAAAATCGCGGGCCCGCTTTTCGTCCGGCCCGACTGCCGATAGTCTTCGCACCATGGATCGGATCTCGTCTTCCACCCTGCGCCTGGTGGTCATCGCCCTTGGAGGATGCGCCGTTGTCGGCGGCTGGATGGGCCTCAGCGACAGCCTGCGCCGTTCAGCGCCGGCCTGGGACCAGAGCGCGCCCCCGCCCGTCGCCACCTCCGGCCCGCCCGAAGCCATCGCCTTCGACCCCAAGGCCGTCGAGAAGGCCCCGCCGACCCAGGCCCCCCCGCCGGTGAAAGCAGAGACCAAGGTCGAAATCATCCCCGAGACCGCCGATCCGGCGCTCTCCGAAGCGCCCGGCGCAGCGCCGGCGGCGAAGACCCCGGCTGGAACGCCGAAAGCGGCCCCGAAGGCCGCACCCAAGAGCGACCCGATCGCTGAGGTCATCCAGAACACCACCGCCCCGCCGCCCAAAGCCGAGCCACCGCCGGAAGTGCCGTTCTAGAGCGCGTTCCGACAAGCGGGGACCGGTTGTAGGATCAAACGTCCGACGCCAGAGAAACGAGAACGAAAAAGGGCGCCGCCCTCCCGGACAGCGCCCTTGATCTCAATCGATAAAGTCAGCGCTTAGGCCGCCGACTTCACGCCCGCCTCGGCCAGCCATTCGATGATCTTCTGCTTGGGCATGGCGCCCACCTTCATCGAGGTCATCTGGCCGTCCTTGAACAGCATCATCGTCGGAATGCCACGCACGCCGTAGCGCGAGGGCGTCGTCGGGCTTTCCTCGATGTTGACCTTGGCGACGATCACATGGTCGGCCAGCTCTTCCGAGATCTGGTCGAGGGCCGGCGCGATCTGCTTGCACGGCCCGCACCACTCGGCCCAGAAGTCCACCAGGACCGGACCCGAAGCCTGCAGCACGTCCTTCTCGAAGGACTCGTCGGTGACCTTGACGGTGCTCATCGAAAATCTCCTTTGGGCCTGTCAGGCCGCCAATTCGAATGTCCGGCGCAGGGGCGCCGAACGTCAGGTCCAGCATGTAGGCGCTCCAGGCCCGAGGTCAACTCGTACCGGGCAGGTCGGCCAGCGCCTCGACCATCATCTTTTCTGGAACGGGCATCAGCTTGGGACCGTCGGTCCAGACCAGGGCCGCCCGCACTTCCCGGCCCGGAAACACCTCGCCAAGCACCGCCGCATAGATGGCCAGCTGGGCCACATAGGACCGATCGGCCGCTGAAATGTCGGCCGGCGCCGGCCGGTTGGTCTTGTAGTCGATGACGGTCACACGGCGCGGCGTCACCACCAGCCGGTCGACCCGGCCGGAGATCGCCAGCCCGTCCGGCAGCGCCTTGGCCGTTCCGGCCAGCGCCACCTCGGCCCGCGACCCTGGCCCGAACACCTCGGCAAAGTCCGGATGCTCCAGCACACCCATAGCCGCCTGGATCATCTCCGCCCGCTGAACGTCGGTCAGGTCCGGCTCACGGGCCAGCAGCCGTTCCGCCGTCTCCCGCCGCTCGGCCTCCGCCACGTCCGGCAACAGCTGCAGCAGCCGGTGAATGACATCGCCGCGTCTGAACCGGTCGACCCCGCCCTGCCGGCTCAGCGGCGAGGGGGCGGGTATGCGGCTGCGGCTGGCCGCCTGCGAGGGCGAAGCCCAGGCTGTGGCCGGCGGTTCAGGAACGGCCGGCGCGGTAAGCCAGGCCTCTGGCGGCGGGATGGGGGCTGGTCCCGGCGCGGCCTCGCCCGTGAAGGGCGCGGGGTCGTCGCCGAACCGCTGGAAGGTGAAGCCGTCGGGCAGGGTCGCAGTCTTCACCCGGCCGACGATATCCGCATGCTCGAAGGCCGTGGCCATCACCCCGTACCAGCCTTCGGGGAGGGTCCCCTCCTTCATCCGGGCCGGCGCCCGGCCGCAGAGCACCAGCCGGTCACGGGCCCGCGTCAGGCCGACATAGAGCAGCCGCCAGCTCTCGCCCTCATCCTTGTCCTTGCGCCGCTGCCGCGCCGCCGCGCTGGCCTGGCAATCCTCGCCCTGGCGCGCCGCCCACAGGAAGCCGCCGCCCTCCTCGAGGGGTCCGGTCTCCAGCAGCGGCGAGCCCCGAGCCCCGGTCTTCACGGTCGTTTCCGGCAGGAAGACGATCGGCGCCTCCAGCCCCTTGGCGCCATGGGCGGTCATCACCCGCACCTCGCCGCCGCCGGCCTCCATCTCCCGCTTGACCGAAATCTCCAGCCCCTCGAAGGCCGCCGCCAGCCGCTCGAGATCGAGCACCCCGCGCTGTTCGGCCTCAAGGGTGCGGGCCAGAAACTCGTCCATCACATCGGCGGCCTCGGAGCCCAATCGCTCCAGCATCCGCGCCCGTCCTGACCGACCCTGCGCGTCCTTCAGGCTCAGCACCCGGCTGTAGAACTCGAACGGCGGCCGGCGCTTCGCCATCTCCAGGGCCTGTCGCAGCCAGTCCCGCGCCGGAAGGCCGCTGGCCTGCACTGCCGTCCACAGCGACGCCTTCCCCCGTGGCTTGCCGACCGCATAGAGATCGTCATCGCTGACGCCGCACAGCGGGCTCTTCAGCAGCGCCGCCAGGTTCAGGTCGTCATTCGGAAACTGGACGAAGCGGGCCAGGGCCAGCAGGTCGTCGAAGGCGATGTGGGCCGACAGCACCAGCCGGTCGGCGCCCGCCACCGGCACGCCGGCCTTGCGCAGTTCGCGAATGATGTCCTCGAACAGCGCCTTGCGCCGCCGCACCAGGATGATGATGTCGCCATAGGTGGCCGCCCTGGCGGTCCCGTCCCTGGCGAAGACCGTGTCGCCGCGCTCGACCAGGGCGCGGATCTCGCCGGCGATCCGCCGGGCAAGGCGACGGTTGGCGCTGCCTTCGCTCTCGACGTCCAGCGGCGCATCCCAGGCCCCGCGCTCCTGCGCCGGCTCTTCCATCTCCAGCGGCCAGAGGTCGACACAGCCCGGCTGCGATTCCCGCGACGCCGTATGGACCAGCGTCTGCATCCCCATCGGCGCCCGCACGCCGATCTGGGTGCGCGGATCGGAAAACAGACTGTCGACGAAGGTCAGCACCGTCTGCACGGAGCGGTAGGAGGTGGTCAGCGGCGCCGGCTCGGCCCGTCGCCCGGCGTCGCGGATCAGCTTGATGTAGCGCTGCGTCTCACTGAGCAGCCGGTCGGGATCGGCCCCCTGGAAGCTGTAGATCGACTGCTTCTCGTCGCCGACGATGAACAGGGTCCGGTCCGGACTGCCCGCCGGCCGAACCCGCCCGGCCCCGGCAAAGAATTCGTCGGTCAGGCTTTCGGCGATGGCCCACTGTTCCGGCGCCGTGTCCTGCGCCTCGTCGATCAGGATGTGCTCCAGCCCGCCGTCCAGCTTGTAGAGCACCCAGGGCGCCCCTGGCGAAGTGGCCACCAGGTCCCGCGCCTTGGCGATCAGGTCGGCGAAATCCAGCACCCCGCGCTCGGCCTTGGCCAGGGCGTAGGCCTCGGCATAGCGCTCGGCCAGGCACAGCACCGCCAGCGTGTCCTCGGCGATCAGGGCGCCGCGCATCCGGTCCCGCGCAACCGCCAGGCGGTCCTGTTCGGCCAGCAGGAACTCCCGCAGGTCCTCACGGCTCTTCAGCCCCGAGGTCTTGGCGACCCAGGTGGCCGGGGCGCCCGCGCCCTTTTCTGTGAACAGGCAGGCCAGCATCGCCGACAGGCTTTGCTCCTGCACCGCCGCCAGCATTTTCCCGGCGTTGGCCGCGTCCGTCTTGCCGCCCTGACCAAGAACGCCGGCCGCCGCCTTCCACAGGGCGGCCTGGGTCCGGGCGATGGTTTCGGCTTCGATCTCGGACACGGTGGACGGACCGTCCGGAAACCCGCAGCGCTCCCAGACATCGGCCTCGGCGCCGGCATAGCCGCCGACCGCTCCAAGGTAGTCGGCGATCGCCCCGCGCTTTTCCTCGAAGGTCCGGAACAGCCCCTCGAAGCTCACATAGTCGAGGGCGATGGCCAGGCGCGCATAGGCCTCGGACACCGCCACGTCCTCGCCGCCGGCCAGCCCCGCCAGCCGGGCGCGGGCGTCGCGCACCACCAGGGCGGCGGCCGCGTCATCCATCACCGTAAAGCCCGGCGACACCGCCGCCTCCAGCGGGAAGCGCCGCAGCAGTTGCTCGCAGAAGGCGTGGATGGTCTGGATCTTCAGGCCGCCCGGCGTTTCCAGCGCCCGGGCGAACAGCCGCCGCGCCTCCGGCAGTTCCTGGCTGTTGTCGGGTCCCAGCAAGCGCGCCATGGCCTCGGACAGCTTGGCGTCCGGCGTAACCGCCCAGCCGCCCAGCAGGTCGAACAGACGCGCCTGCATCTCGGCGGCGGCGGCCTTGGTGTAGGTCACGCAAAGGATGGCCGAGGGCGGCGCCCCGGCCAGCAGCAGCCGCGCCACCCGGTCGATCAGGGTCTTGGTCTTGCCCGAGCCCGCATTGGCTGTGACGAAGGCGTTCAGGGTCGGATCGGCGGCCAGCGCCTGGGCCGGGTCGATGACTAGGCTCATTCGCCATCCCCCTCTTCGGCGCCGGTCGACCATTCGAACACCCGGGCCAGGTGGTCGTAGTCGCCGGCAAAGGTCTTCACGAACTGCGGCGCCGTGCGGCTGGGATAGCCCCGCTTGGGGTCCTGGTAGGCGGCCAGCAGGTTCATCGCGCCCTCGAAGGCAGCCTTGCCCGCCTGCTCGCTGTCGTCGCCGGCGTATTTGCGGGTCTCCTCGAGCCCCGGCGGATCACGGCCGGTGATCTTCACATAGGTGAGGTCGCCCCAGGTCCCCTTGAGGCCGTCAAAACCGCCCGCCTCCAGGATCGCCGCGGTCAGGGTCAGCTGGGGTGAAAACCCGGTGTCGATCTGCTTGAGGCTGGGCGATGAGCCGGTCTTGTAGTCGAGGATGTGGCCGACCCCGTCGCGGGTGATCTCGATACGGTCCGACTTGGCGGTCAGCACATGCGGCACGCCGCCCGCGTGGAAGTCCATCTCGCCGGTGACCTCGACATGCACCGTCCGCCCGTCGGCCCGCCGCCGCCGCTCGAAATCGGCCACCCAGCGCGCCGTCTCCCGGGCCAGCACCCGCTCGCGCGCCAGCGCCGCCGCCGTCAGCCCGGCGCTCTTCAGTTCGTCCAGATACCGCGTCTCGAAGAACCCCTCCGGATCCGCCAGCGGCCAGGCCCGCGACAGGGCCTCGAAGGCGGAGTGGATCGCCGTGCCCCGCGCCATGGACTCGACCAGCTGATCCGGCCGATCGAGCGGGAAGAGCTTGAGGATATCCCGCGCCCAGAAGGCATAGGGGTCGCGGGTCAGGGTCTCGACACGGGTGACGGACAGCCTGGTTGGCCGGTCGGCGACCGGCGGGATCGGAACCGGTCGCTTGATCGGCGCATAGCCGACGCCGGCGTCCAGGGATTTTGCCCAGGCGTTCAGTTCGGGCCGCGCCGGCAAGGCTCGTCCGGCTCCCCGCGCCAGGGTCTTCAGCCGCCACAGCCAGCGGCTCTCGGTCGCCGGCGCCCCCTCGCGCCGGGCGCTGTTGACGAGGACCACCTCCGGCGCACAGGCGGCCTGGGCGAAATCATGCGCCGACAGCCCGACCCGCCGCTCCGGACTGGGCAGGCCCAGGGTCCGGCGCATGGTCCGCGACAGGAAGGGATCGATCGGCGCCCCGCGCGGCCAGACCCCCTCCTCCAGCCCGGCCAGCACCAGCCGGTCGGCCCGGGTCATCCGCGATTCCAGCGTGCCCATGATGGCCAGCCGCGCATGCGCCGCCTCGCCGCCTCGCACCGTCTCATCGGAGATCATCCGCTGCATCAGGCTGACGAACCCCTGCCGCGTGACGCGCGGCAACAGCGACCCTTGCGCGATCAACCCGCTCAGCAACCGCGCCAGACACTCACCTTCCGGCCCGGCCCACAGCAGGTCGGCCCCGGCGCAGACCGCTTCCAGAGCGGCAGCCAGCCCAGCCGCCGCCTCGCCGACATCGGCTGTGCCGCTCTCGAAGGCTGCGCCGGCCTGTTCGACCGCCGCGTCGAGATCGATCGACAGCGCCGCCGCCGCTTCCAGCCCCGCACGCTCCCCCGGGCGATCTTCCGCCCGATCCTTGAGCCTGGCGGCCAGCGCCTCCGGTGTCCGCGGCCGGGGACCCCGCAGTCCCCGGTGCTCCAGACCCTCCGTTTCGGTCGCCAGCACATCCGCCTCGCGCCCCAGCCGGGTCAGCGGGCTTTTCAGGATCTGCAGCCGCGCCACGGGACTGGCCGGGTCGAGCACCAGCTCGGCCATGGCCACCGCCAGGGCGCCAGCGGGCTTGAGGGTCAGCGGAACCCCGGCCGAGCTGTCCGCCGCCACGCCCCAGCGCGCCAGCTTGGCCGACACCCGCCGGGCCAGCGACAGGTCGGGGGTAATCAGGGCGCAGGTCTTGCCGGGCGTCTCCAGGGTCTCGCGCAGCAGGAGAGCGCAGACCTCGGCCGTCTCCTCCTCGCCGGCGCCGGTGACGGTCGACAGGCCTTTCAGCCCCTCCTCGAAGGGATCGCCGCCGTCTTCCGCCTCATCGCGCAGGGCGGCGATGACCGCCAGCCAGTCGGCAGTCGCCTCCGCCGGCCGCAGGGCCTCGTTGATTACCCGCCGCCGCCAGCGACCGCGCCGGTCGGTGTCCGGCCGCCAGGTACGCACCGCACCGCGCGGCACATCGGCCAGGCTCAGCAAGGTCTTCATGGCGCCTTGCGGGTGCTGGTCATCAACCTCCGCCCAGGCGCTGTCGGCCAGGTCCTCGTCCAGCCCGGGCAGGATCACCGCCCCGCGCGGCAGCCCGGCGATCACCTTAAGCAGCCGCGCCGTCGCCGGCTGGGCCCCGGTCGAACCGGCCGCGATCACCGGTCCCTGCGGCGGGTTGTCGGTCCAGCTTTGCGCCAGATGGTCGAGCAGCTTCACCCGCCGGTCGGCGACGTCCATCAGGCCGAGCTCTTCCAGTCGTCGGGGCCATTCCTGGATCGTCAGGTTCAGCACCCCGGCGGAAATCTGCCAATGCAGGGCCAGGTCCTGGTCGACCAGATCACCGATCCGGTCCGCCACCGGCGCCTCCTCGATCGCCGCGGCGTCGAGGAAGGCGGCCAGGGCATCCGCCAGTTCGAGCGCATGGCTCGCCCCAAGGCCCGCCGGCGAGGCGGCGTTGACCAACTTCGCCAGTTCGAACCTGCGGCGCATCGGGTCGATCGCCGGAGCCAGGTCCAGGCCGGCATCGCCTGGCTCGAACGGCGGCTCGCCCTCGTCCAGATCACCCAGCGCCCGGATCTGCGGCAACAGCACGGCCCGCCCGCCAGAGGCTTTCAGGAAGGATTCCGTCAGCGCCCGCACCGCCCGCCGCGTCGGCACCAGCAGCAGGGCGCCCGGCACATCCTCCGGCCCGGGCAGGGCGTCGACCAGCCCGGCCGCCAGGTCGTCCAGGAACGGCCGGTGGGCGGGAATGGAAAACCAGTTGGCGGGTGAGTCCGTCATCGCTCGACTATGGCATGCGTCGGACCGGGCATGAGCGGAGACATTGAAAATCGTCCGCACAAATCAGTGTGTCCCCGTATCCTTCAGCGCTCAGCCAGCTTGGCCTGCGCCAGTTCCCGCGCCTCGGGATCGCCGACATGCATCCACAGCCCCGGCGGGCTGACGCCGTAGATCCGCCCCTGCTCGGCCAGCGCTTTCCACAGCGGCAACAGCGAGAACGGTCCTTCCGGCCCGTCCCGAACCACCGAAGGCTTGCAGATGTGCAGCCCGACATAGACGAAAGGCGCCCTTTCGCCCGGCTGCTTGAACCGCACCCGGCCGTCCTCTTCCAGGAACACATCGCCGGTATCGTGGAACCCCATCGAGGTCGCGGTGGGCGCCAGCATCAGGCAGACGTCCATCCGCGCAGGATCCCACAGGTCGACCACCTGCTTGATCGCCGGCGCCGCGCCGTCCAGCCAGATGGCGTCGATGTTGGCCACGAAGAAGGCCTCGTCGGGCAACAGCGGCAGGGCCTGCTTGACCCCGCCGCCGGTCTCCAGCGCCTCGGCCCGTTCGTCCGAGACGACGATGCGCGGCGCGGTCGTCCGGGCCCTGAGGTGCGCCTCCATCAGGTCGGCGAAATAGTGGACGTTGACCACGGCCGTCTCGACCCCGACCGCCGCCAGCCGGTCCAGCATGTGATCCATCAACGCCTTGCCGCCGACCTCGACCAGGGCCTTGGGCCGGTCATTGGTCAGCGGCCGCATGCGGGTGCCCAGACCCGCGGCCAGCACCATCGCGGTCTTTGGGGCCGTCTTGGGGGGCGCGCTCATCGCCGCGCCTCCGCCGGCACATGGGCATCGAACCAGGCCTTCAGATCGCCGAGCGCCGGATCGACCAGGCAGAGATCGAGATAGCCCCAGAGCCTGGGCAGGAATCCCTCATCCCTTGGCTTGCCGTCGCGCACGACCAGCCGGGCGAAGATGCCGATGATCCGCGCCACGTTCAGCGCCCCGAGGGCGTGATAATCGGCAAGGAATTTTACCCGGTCCAGATTCGGATGGGCCGCCAGATAGCGCTCCAGCGCCGCTTCTTCCCGCTCCGGCGTCACCTGCCGCCGGGCGTCATGCAGCAGCATGGAGAGGTCCCAGACCCGGTGCGCCTTCACCGCGTCCTGGAAGTCGATCAGCCCGACCCGCGCCGGCCCCTGGCGGTCAGGCAGCCAGATGAGGTTCTCGGCGTGATAGTCACGGTGGCAGAACACTTCGGCCTCCGCCTCGGCCGCAGCGCGGATCGGCGTCCACACCGCCTCCCAGGCGTCCAGCGCCGCTGCATCGGGCGCGAAGTCCGGTCGCAGCCTTGGCAGCCATTCGACGAACAGATCGCTGGCCATGGTCAGGGCCAGCTCGTCATAGGTCAGCAGCGGCCAGGCGAGATCGTCGTCCAGGGTCGAGGGCGGTGGCGACACCGAATGCAGCACCACAAGGGCATCGATGGCGGCGTCATTCAGCGGCGCCTCGTCATGACCGGCGGCGATCTCGCCGGCGAACAGGCCGTCGCCCAGATCCTCCAGCACGGCCAGCCCGGCGGCGGCGTCGAACGCCACGATCTCCGGCGCCGACAGCCCCTGCGTCTTCAGATAGCGGGCGCAGGCCACGAAGGCGTCGACCCGGCCGGCCGCCAGCCGATAGGCGGCGTTGAAGCCCAGCGCCCGGCGCTCGTCCGGCGTGGCGTCCGGCGGGCAGGGGGCGGTCTCGGCCTTGGGCGGCTGGTCCATGAAGATCAGGCTCGGGCCGACCGCCGGATGCAGACGCTCATAGGCCCGAGTCGAGGCATCCCCGGTCAGCGGCTGGCGCCGCGCCTGGCCCAGGCCCGCCTCGATCAGGAACTGCGCCTTCAAGGCTTCACGATCAGAACTCAAGCGGTCGATCCTTCCAGGCGCCATGGGGCGTCAGCCGCGCCGCGCGGCCGTCCCCCACGATCTCGATCTCTATATCCAGTCTGTCGGCCGGAAGGCGACCCTCCAGTCGCTGCGGCCATTCGATCAGCGCCGCCCCGCCGTCCAGCGCCTCGTCCAGCCCGATCTCGTAGGCCTCGTCCGGATCGCTCAATCGGTAGAGATCGAAGTGGGCGACCGGGAAGTCACGCCCGTCATAGAACTGCACCAGGGTGAAGGTCGGGCTCGGCACCTCCTCGTCGGGCGTCGTCAGGGCCCGCACCAGCGCCCGCGCCAGGGTCGACTTCCCGGCCCCCAGCGGTCCCGACAGGCAGATGGCCTCGCCAGGCCGCAGGGCGTCGGCCAGAGCGCGGCCTAGCGCCTGCGTCGCCGCCTCATCGGCCAGGTTCAAAACACCGCCTCCGGATCCTGCGCCAGCACCCGCTCGACGAAGTGCTTCAGCGCGTCGCTGACCTCGCCGGAATCCCCCGCCAGCCGCTCCGGCGGGATCGGCCGTCCGAAGGTCAGCTCGAACTTCCGGCCCTTCTTGTTGAGCAGTTCGTGGAAGAGGGTGATGTCCCGCAGCTCCTGCGAAAAACCGTTGAAGAAGTGGAACAGCGTCGACCACGGCCCCGCCACATGCACCGGCACGACCGGCGTTTCATACTTCTGGGCCACCGAGATCGCGGTCGGCATCCAGGGTTTGTCGGTCAGCACCCCCTGCGCATCGCGCCGCGACAGCACCCCGGCCGGGAAGATGGCCAGGCAGCGCTCCGCCTCCATGGCTTCCCGCGTCATCTGCAAGGTCAGACGGGTACGCTCCCGCGTCCGCTTGGTCTTGACCCATTCGACCGGGATCAGCGCCTCGTCGAAGCGGGGACAGACGCGGTGGGCGGCGGAATTGGCGTAGAAGATCACGTCCGGTCGCGGCCCCTTGAGGGCGTCGTACAGGGCGATGCCGTCGGCGATCCCGGTCGGATGGTTGGCCACCACGATCAGCCGATCGGAGCGCGGCACATGCTCCAGCCCCCGCACCGAGGTTTCCAGCGCCAGCAGGTCGGAGATGTGCTCCAGCGCATCGGCTCCGCCCATCACCGAAATGGCGTCGGCCATCGCCACGGCCTGCGGATAGTGCAGGGTCCGGTACAGCGGGCGCCGGACCACGGGCCAGACCGGCGATCCCGCCAGTTTCGGCGCCCGCTCCTCGATCAGCACATCGACGATGTGTTTGGTGCTCATGGTTCGGTTGTAGGCAATGTCGCGACGGCCCGCAAAGTAACGATCCTTCTCCCGACGAGCGGGAGAAGGGCGCTTCGCTCACTTCACCAGGGCGTCGAACTCGTCGACCAGCCGCTCCAGCTGGCTGACCCCCGCCGCCCAGAAGCTCTTCTGGCGGGGATCCAGCCCGAACGGCTCCAGCGCCTCGACATAGATCGCCGTGCCACCCGCCGCGAGCAGCTTCTCATAGACCGGCGCGAACCCGGCCGGATCCTCGCGCCGCTTCTCCATCAGGGCCCGCACCAGCAGATCGCCGAAGGCGTAGGCGTAGACATAGAAGGGTGCGTGCACGAAGTGACTGACGTAGGACCAATAGTGCTCATACCCGGGATTCAAACGCACCGCCGGGCCCAGACTCGCCCCCATGACCTCCAGCCAAAGGCCGCCGATCTCCACAGGGCTCAGTTCGCCGAACTTGCGGGCCTCGTGGAAGCGGGTCTCGAACTGGTGGAAGGCGATCTGGCGCACCACGGTGTTGAGGCCATCCTCGATCCGCCCGGCCAGCAGGCCCAGCTTCTCTTCGGGCCTGGCCTCGGCCAGCAGCCTTTCGAATACCAGCCCCTCGCCGAAGATCGAGGCCGTCTCGGCCAGGGTCAGCGGGGTGTCGGCCAGCAGGGTGCCCAGCGGCGCGGCAAGCGTCTGGTGCACCGCATGGCCCAGCTCATGGGCCAGGGTCAGTACGTCGCGCCGCTCGCCCATGAAGTTCATGAACACATAGGGATGCTTGGTCGAGCTGACCGGGTGGCTGTAGGCCCCTGACTGCTTGCCCGGCCGGGGCTTCGCGTCGATCCACGGCCGGTCGAAGAAGACCCGCGCGCCGTCGGCGAACTTCGGAGCCAGGGCGCCGAAGCTGTCCAGAACCATCGCTTTCGCCTCGCCCCATTCATAGAGCTTGGGCTGGGCGGTGGTCAGCGGCGCGTTGCGGTCCCAGTGGTCGAGGGTCTTCTTCCCCATCACCCGGGCCTTCAGGGCATAGTAGCGGTGCGACGTCGCCGCATAGCCGTCGGTGACGGCCTCGACCATCGCCTCGACGCTGAGGCCATGCACCTCGTTGGCCAGGTGGCGGCCCTGGGCCGGATAGTCGTACTTGCGCCAGCGGTCCTCGACCTGCTTCTCGAAGGCGAGGGTGTTGAGGCAGAGGCTGATGGTCGAGGCGTTGGCCTCGAGCGCCGTGGCCAGCCCGTTCGCCGCCGCCTTGCGCTTCCTGACGTCCGGATCACTCAGCCGGTTCAGGGTTTCGGGCAGGGTCAGGCTTTCGCGCCCGACCCTGGCCCGCAGCGAGGCCAGGGTGTCGTCATAGAGCCTGGACCAGTTGGCCACCGCCGGCGAGCGATCAAGCAACAGCGTCTCCAGCTCGTGGCTGAGCTCATGCGGCCGCGACAGCCGCACCCGGCGGAGCCATGGCGCCCAGCGCCTCGCCTCCGGGTGAGCCTCCAGGGCCGCCGCGATCTCGGCGTCTTCCAGCTGATTGAGCTCGAGGGTGGAGAACAGCGACTTCGAAGCGATCTCGGCGCTCTTCATGCGGAAGTCGGCCTCGAACTGGGCCCAGCGCGGATCGTCCCGCGCCGTCGAGGACGACAGGGAGGCAAAGGCGCTGACGGCATAGAGCCCGTCCGCCGCCTGCTCATAGAGACCGATGCCCTTGTCGATCAGGGCCCCCAGTGCCGCCGGCTGGGCGCGACTGGCGATGAACTGACCCTCGAGGTCGGCCAGGGCCTCGTTGGCGGCCCGGGCCGCATCAACGTCTGCGGCGATGCGCGGGTCGGCGCGGTCGGCGTAGAGGTCGGCGAGATTCCATTCGGGGGCGGCGGCGGTGATCTTGGCAATCTGGGACATGCCGGGGATTTAGGATGCCATGGCCGCGAAGCCTAGGCCCGGCATGCGGAGGCGACGGACTTGCGAAGCGTAATCTCGCCGCCCGGCCCCTCTTCTTCAGATGAAGGCCCGCCGCTTCCACCACGCCAGGACCAGATCCGGCCAGGCCTCAACCGGCTTGCCCTTCGCAAAGCGCAGTCCGAACCCGTGGCCGCCTTCGCCGAAGACATGCAGCTCGGTGGCGACCCCCTTCGATCTCAGCGCCGCCTCCAGGGCCAGGCTGTTCTCGACCGGCACGGACGCGTCGTCCGCCGCATGCAGCAGGAAGGTCGCCGGCGCGTCCTCCCGGGCCCGCGCCTCCAGCGACCAGCGCGCTTCCAGCGCCTGTGTCGGGTTGGGGCCCAGCAGCCGTTGGCGAGAGCCCACATGGGCCAGCGGCGGCCTCATCGTCGCCACCGGATAGACCAGCACGCTGATGTCCGGCCGCGACGACAGCTGGTCGGCGGAATCCACCGGCTTGTAGACCGCCTCGTCGAACATCAGGCTCAGGCATCCGGCCACATGGCCGCCGGCGGAAAACCCCATCATACCGACCCGGGCCGGATCCAGCCCCGAGCCCTGTCGCCCGGCCTCTCGCCGCACCAGCCGCAGGGCCCGCTGGGCGTCCTGCAGCGGCGTCTCCGGCCCCGCCGCCCAGCCATCGCCCGGCAGCCGGTAGCTCATCACATAGACGGTCAGGCCGGCGTCAGCGAAGCGTTGCGCGCACTCATAGCCCTCCTTGTCGCGCACCACCCTTCTGTAGCCGCCGCCGGGCGCGATCAGCAGCGACGCGCCGTTCGGCGTTTTCGGCCGGAACACCTTGAGATCCGGATCCCGCACCCCCTTGATGATGCGGTCGCGCAGCGGCGCCGGCGGCGGCGAACGATCGGTCTCCTCCTCGACCACCGTGACACCGGCAGCACCGGGCGCCCCCTGAGGCCACAGGCGGATGGACGCCGCCATGCCCTCGCCGGCCTCCTCACCCGCCAGCGCCGGCGCCGCTCCGGCCAGTCCCGCCGCCAGGGCGCCCTGGACCAGGGTCCTTCGGGCGATGATCATCTCGCCAACATCCCCACTTTGAGCTCAGGTTCGACGAACATAGTTAGGTCGCCTTAACCCTCTTGCCGCTAAACTTCCGCGATTGGGTCGGGTTTTTGGCAACTGGCAGGATTATGGACAACGGGGCTCTCCCCGCGCCGTCGGGCGCGCCAGACGACAATGACGGCGTCCTGCCGATCGTCAATCTGCCGTCCCTGCTGCTGGCCGGGCTGATCGTCCCTCTGCCGATACTCTATGCGATGACGCTGCCCTTCGGCGTCGCCCTGGCCCTGATTGGCCACCCCTGGCTCGGCCTCCTCTCCTGCATCGGCAACATGGCCGCCGACAGCGTCATCCAGCCGCTCTACCGGCGCTGGCAGGAGACTGCGGACGCCTTCGAGCCGGCCGCCATGGAGACCCGGATCGGCTGGTGCGCCGGCATGCGGGCCTGCATCGCCATCATCTGGCCGGTCGCCGCCGTCCTGGCCCGCGGCAATCTGGCCGACCTGATGTTCCTCGGCCTCACGGCCTGCCTGCTGATAAGCGCCGCCGTCATCCAGAGCTCGTTGTCGACGCGCCTCTATCTGATGTCCTCCGGGCCGGTTCTGATCGGTCTGTGCGTCGCCATGTTCGGCCGCTTCCCGCTCGTCCCGGCTCTCGGGCTGGCGCTGACCCTGACCATGCTGGCCGTCATGCTGGGCTTCATGAGCGGCGGCATCTCGCGCCTGCTCAGGCAATGGTCGGAGATGGTGGACGGCAACACCCGGCTGATCGAACGGTTGAAGGCCGAACGCGCCGCCGCCGAGGTCGCCCGCGAGGAGGCCAGGCGAGCCGGCGCCTCCAAGGCCCGCTTCCTGGCCACCATGAGCCACGAGATCCGCACGCCGATGAACGGTGTGCTGGGCATGGCCCAGCTGCTCAAGGCTTCGGCCCAGGGCCAGCAAAGGGACCAGGTCGACGCCCTGATCCAGAGCGGCGAGTTCCTGATGTCTATCCTCAACGACATCCTCGACCTCTCGCGCATCGACGCCGACCGCCTGACCATCGTCACCGCCCCGCAGGACCTGGGCGAACTGGCCCGCGAGCTGAACGGCTTCTGGGGCGCCGCCGCCGCGCAGAAGGGTCTGGAGCTGACCCTCGACGTCGATCCGGCCCTGCCCGCCGTTCTGGTCATGGACGGCCGCCGCATACGCCAGGTGCTGTTCAACCTGGTCGGCAACGCCCTGAAGTTCACGCCGGAAGGCCGCGTCGGCATCGAACTGACCGGCGAGCCGGACAGCGACGGGACGGCCCGCCTGAGGATCAGCGTCCGCGACAGCGGTATCGGCATCGATCCGGCCACCCTGCCCCACCTCTTCGACGCCTTCACCCAGGCCGACGATTCCAGCCGCCGCGACTTCGGCGGCACGGGCCTGGGCCTGGCCATCTGCCGCCAGCTGACCGAGCTGATGGGCGGCCGGCTGTGGGCCGAGAGCAAGCCCGGCCTCGGCTCCACCTTCCATGTCGAGCTGGTTCTGCCGATCGGCGAGACGGCCCTGGCCGCCAGCGAGGACCCGGCCGCGGCCACGGCCCCGGGACTGCCGCTGAGTATTCTGGCGGTGGACGACAACGCCGTGAACCTGATGGTGCTGGACCAGATCCTCTCCACCTTCGGCCACCAGGTCAGCAAGGCGGCCAGCGGCCACGAGGCTCTCGACCGCCTGTCGGTTGCCGCCTTCGACCTGGTGCTGATGGACATCCAGATGCCCGGCATGACCGGCATCGAGGCCCTGACCGCCCTGCGCGGCGCCCCCGGACCCAATCAGGACACGCCGGTCATCGCCGTCACCGCCGATGTCCTGACCCGCGACCGCAAGGCCTATGTCGATCTCGGCTTCGACGGCCAGGTCAGCAAACCGGTGCAGATCCCGGCCCTGATGGCCGAACTGGCCGGCCTGTCGGACGAGCGGACCGTGCTGGTTCGGACGACGGCCTGAGCCTCGGAAATTAACCCCCGACTCAGGTCTCCTACACCCCGCCTTTACCCACCTCTGTTTCAATACGGATCAACGAGCGACGGCCCACGCGGCCGCATCGCCGGTACTTGGTGGGATGCTTCAACATGACCAAAACGGTCCTGGTCGTCGATGACGACCCGACTCAGCGAAGGCTGATCCAGGCGGTTCTGGAGCGCGACGGATTCGTCGTCGCCCAGGCCGAGAACGGCGACGCCGCCATGAGCCACCTGCAGGCTGGCAAGAGCGCAGACGTGGTGCTGCTCGACCTGCAGATGCCCGGCCTGTCGGGTCACGACGCCCTCAAGGAAATGCGCGCCCGCGGCCTCAACCAGCCGGTCATCGTGCTGACCGCGTCCGGCGGCGTCGATACCGTAGTCAAGGCCATGCAGGCCGGGGCCTGCGACTTCTTCGTCAAGCCGGCCTCCGCTGAACGCATCATCGCCTCGGTCCGCAACGCCCTGTCGCTCGGCGAACTGAAGGGCGAGGTCGACCGCCTGAAGAAGCACTCTAATGGAAGGACTAGTTTCGCCGACCTGATCGGCGAGAGCCCCCACATGCGCATCGTCAAGCGCATGGGCGAGCGCGCCGCGAAGTCCGGGATCCCGGTGCTGATCACCGGCGAAAGCGGCGTCGGCAAGGAAGTCATCGCCCGCGCCGTCCACGGCTCCAGCGACCGGTCCGGCAAGCCCTTCGTCGCCGTCAACTGCGGCGCCATCCCCGAGAACCTGGTCGAAAGCATCCTGTTCGGCCACGAGAAGGGCAGCTTCACCGGAGCCTCGGATAAACACCTGGGTAAATTCCAGGAGGCCAACGGCGGCACCCTGTTCCTCGACGAGGTCGGCGAACTGCCCCTCGACGTCCAGGTCAAGCTGCTGCGCGCCCTGCAGGAAAGCGAGATCGACCCCATCGGCGCCAAGCGCTCGGTCAAGGTCGACGTCCGCATCGTCTCGGCCACCAACCGCGACCTGTCGGACGCCATCAAGGAAGGCCGCTTCCGCGAAGACCTCTACTACCGCCTGAATGTCTTCCCCATCGAGGCCCCGTCCCTGCGCGAACGGCGCGAGGACATCCCGGCCCTGGTCGAGGCCTTCATCAAGCGGTTCAATGTCGAGGAGGGCAAGCGCGTCGTCGGCGCCGCCCCCGAGACGCTGGCCTTCCTCACCGCCTTCGACTGGCCGGGCAACGTCCGCCAGCTGGAGAACGCCGTCTATCGCGCCATCGTCCTGGCCGACGCCCCCTATCTGCAGCCGTGCGATTTCCCGGCCATCAGCGGCGTGAAGGCGCCGCCGATCGACGACCTGGTCCAGCCGGTCGCCGGCCAGGTCCCGCGCGCCATCCCGACCGCCCAGCAGCTGCTGGCCGAGATGCCCGCCGACGCGCCGGTCCGCATCCTCGACGGCCACGGCCACCTGCGCACCCTGGAAGAGATCGAAAAGGACCTCATCCAGCACGCCATCGATGTCTATGCCGGCCATATGTCGGAGGTCGCCCGCCGCCTCGGCATCGGCCGCTCGACCCTCTACCGAAAGGTTCGGGAGCAGGGGATCGACGTGGAGATCAGGGACGTCGGTTAGCGTCGGGTCCCATTTCAGGTCTTAGCGGGTCTCCGGCCAAAGCCCTTGCGCGACGTCGCCGGGGGCGTCTCCTCTCCCGAGGCCGCCGCCCGGGTGGCCCTCGCCGCCTGGGCCTCGCGCTTGACCACCCATGGGGGCTTGTCCTCGCCCTTTGCTTTCGCGGCAATTTCCTTGAGCTTGCGGTTCTGCATGGCCGACAGCGCCTGCCCGGGCGCGCCCAGCTCCGGGTCGCCGAAGGCCCGGCCGTAGGTCTTCACCCGCTCGGCGACCGAGCCCAGGAACTCACCTTCCCAGTCGCTGAGCTTGACGCCGGCCTTGTCGGCCGCGCGCTGGGTCTTGCGCACGGCGTTGAGGGCCGAACGCTGCGCGGCCTTGCGGGCCAGCGCCTTGAAGTCGGGAGGATCCTTCCGCTTCAATGCGCCCTCCCTCCTGGAAAAGAAAAGCCTACAGCCCGCCGATCGCCGACAGGTAGAGGTCGATCAGCGCCTCTTCTTCCGACAGCTTGGCCTTGTCCTGTTTGCGCATGCGCACGACCTTGCGCAGGATCTTGGTGTCGAACCCGTTGCCCTTGGCCTCGGCATAGACCTCTTTCAGGTCGGCCATGACGCCGGCCTTGTCCTCTTCCAGCCGCTCGATGCGCTCGATGATGGTGCGCAGCTGGGTCTGGGCGGTGCCGTTCAGGACATCGACGGTGGGCTGGTCATCGGCCATGGGGGAAGGCTCTCACGGGAAGCGGAATTGGGGAAGGCGCGGTGTAGAGGAAAGGGGCGCGGGGCTCAATGCGCCCTTGCGTCCTTCGACACGCCGCTTCGCGGCTACTCAGGATGACGAGCGTCCGTGCAGCTCACCCCAGGTCGTCATCCTGAGTAGCGGCCACCGGCCGCGTGTCGAAGGACGCAAAGACGTTCAGAGCAGACCGTGCGTCTTCAGTCTCGGTTCCAGAAGGCTGGGATCGGTGAAGTGCAGGACATGGAAGCCCAGCTCGGCCGCGGCCTGGATGTTCACCGCACTGTCGTCGACGAACAACAGCTGGTCCGGGCGCAGGCCCGACCGCTCGCAGGCCAGGTGATAGATCGCCGGCTCCGGCTTGATCATCCCCTCGTCGCCGGAGACCACCACGGCTTTCAGATGTCGCACCGCCGGGGCCATCGGCTCGATGGTAGGCCACACCGGCCCGGCCATGTTGGTCAGGCCGAACTGCGGAACACCCCTTGCCGCCAGGGCCTCCATGGCGCTTTCCGTCTCCTCGATCACCCCGCCGAACATCTCGTCCCAGCGGTCCCACCAGGCGCGGATCTCGGCTTCATGCTCGGGATGGCGCGAGATCAGGTCGAGCGTGTTGTCTTCGGCCGGCACGCCGCGATCGGTCAGCCCGTGCCAGGCCATGGTGCAGACATGGATAAGGAACCGGTCGCAAGCGGCCGGTTCCTCGAAAATCTTCGCATACAGGGTCCGGGGATCCCAGCGAACGATCACATTGCCGACGTCCCAGAGGACGCCAACAGGCGCGGTCATTAGCCTTGCTTGGCTTTGAAGCGCGGATCGGTCTTGTTGATCACGTACAGGACGCCCTTGCGGCGAACCAGCTTGCAGTCGCGGTGGCGCGACTTCAGCGACTTGAGCGAGCTACGAACCTTCATTGGTCTTTACCATGCGGCTGCGGGGAACCCGCGCACGCGGAGGCCCTCATCTGAATTGAGCGGGCGGCTATAGGGGGAGAGGGGGGCGGAGTCAATGTCCGAAGGCCCGCAGCGCCCTTCGTCACGGCCGGGGCTGGGCTTCGCCGCTGGCGCGTTTGTGATGGCCCTGTTCATCTTGATCCCGCTAGCTTGCCGCCATGGACAGACGCGCCTTCCTCCTCCTGACCCTCGCCGGCTGCGCCGACCCGCAGCTGGAACCGACCCTGACGCAGGTGGCCGGGACCACGCCGCCGCCCGGCCCCGCGCCGGCCGGGCCTGCCCCGGTTCCGGTGGTGTCCGGCGATCCGAACTTCGACGCCTGGCTGGCCCAGTTCAAACCCAAGGCCGTCCTGGCGGGCGTGCCGCAGGCCGTGGTGGACCGCGAGACCGCCGGCCTGACGCCGGACACCGGCGTCGTCGCCTCCGACGGGCGCCAGCCGGAGTTTTCCAAGCCGGTCGGGGATTATGTGAAAGGCACGGTCAGCGACGTCCGCATCAGCCAGGGCCGCCAGTTCGCAACCCAGCTGCCCTACCTGCCGGCCATGGAGCAGGCCTTCCGGGTGCCGCGCGAGATCGTGCTGGCCATCTGGGCGATGGAGTCGGCGTTCGGCAAGATCCAGGGCGACAAGGATATCGTCCGCTGCCTGGCGACGCTGGCCGCCGACGGCCGCCGACGCGCCTGGGCCGAAAGCGAGCTCATCTCGGCCCTGAAGAGCATCGCCACCGGTGAACAGACCCGCGCCCGCCTCAAGGGCAGCTGGGCCGGGGCCATGGGCCAGACCCAGTTCCTGCCCGGTGTCTATCTCTCCACCGCCATCGACGGCGACGGCGACGGCCACCGCGACATCTGGGGCAGCACCCATGACGCCCTGGCCTCGACCGCCAACTACATGGCCAAGGCCGGCTGGAAGCCCGGTGAAAGCTGGTCGCGCGAGGTCCTGTTGCCGGCCGGCTTCGACTATGCCCTGACCGAGGGAACCCGCGAGCCGCTGGCGAACTGGACGGCCCGGAACGTTCGCCGCGCCGATGGCCTGCCCTGGTCCAGCGCCGACCAGGCCTCCAGCGCCAGCCTGATCCTGCCCTCGGGCTATCAGGGCCCCGCCTTCCTGATCTTCCCGAACCACGCGGCGATCATGAAGTACAACAACTCCACGGCCTATGCGCTGGGTGTCGGCCTGCTGGCCCTGCGCTTCGGCGGAGAAGGCCCTCTGGTCACCCCCTGGCCGGTCGAGACGCCGCTTTCCAGGGCCGACCGCATCCTGGCCCAGGAAAGCCTCGTCAAGCTCGGCTACGACACCGGCGGCGTCGACGGCGCCATCGGTCCAAAGACCCGCGTCGCCATCCGCGCCTGGCAACAGGCCAACAGGATTCCGGCCGACGGCTATCTGACGCCGCCGATGATCCAGTCGATAGCCATGCAGGCGGCGGGGATGGCCTCGCGGCCCTGACCCCCGGTTCTAACCTTCGTCCGCCCGCTCGAGGACGGCCATCGCCGTCTCCTCGTCATCGGGCACGGTCTCGCCGGCGTCCCGCAGAATGGCGTTGCGGAAGGCATAGACCAGCAGCGCCGACAGGATCAGCGCATTCAGCGCGAACGGCGCCTCGTGGAAGACGCCGTAGAGCATGACGAACACCGGCGCGAGAATGACGTTCAGGCCGTTGACCGCCGCGATGGCGCCGGCCGCCCGCGCCTGCTCGTCCATCCGCACCGTCAGCGAGGCGCCCGCCGTGAACCCCGGCCGGGCGAAGCCATAGCCCAGCGACGAGATCGCGTAGCCGGCCACCACCGTCCAGTAGTCCGGCGAGAACACCGTGATCAGGTTGCCCAGCGCCGCCAGGCCGACGCCCCAGCGCAGCAGCTGCTTGGGCCCCATGGAGAACATGCGGATCAGGCCCCACTGGGCCAGCAGCCCGGCCAGGGCGCCCGCCCCCATGGCCACCGCCGTGAAGCCCAGCGCCTCCATCGGTTTGACGCCCAGCTTGTCGATGATCATGAAGCCAAGCGTGTAGCCCTGCGCCGTCTGGCAGCAGGCGACCGCGAAACCGTAGATCAGGAAGGGCAGCACCCGGGGATCGCGCCACAGGCCCTTGTCCTGCCCCGCCCCGGCGAAGCGGCGGTTCTCCTTGCGCTGGCTTTCCTCTTCCGGAAGCCCACGCCAGACCACCACCAGCATCAGGCCGGCGAAGATGGCGAACGCGAACATCGGCCCGGCCAGGGTCACCCCCGGCAGGATGAACAGCGGCGCCAGGAAGGGCCCGACCACCGTGCCGAGACCAAAGGCGCCGGCCAGGGCGGCCATCTGCTGGGTGCGGTCGGCTCGCGTCGTCCGCTCGGCCAGATAGGCCTGGGTCGCCGGGTTGGAGGCCGACCCGATCAACCCGAACAGCGCCCGGCACAGCAGGAAGAGGATGAAGACCACCAGCGACGGCAACAGGTGATGCAGACCGATGCTGACCACGCAGGCGCACAGGGTCATCGAAACGAAGAACCCGGCCAGCCCCAGCATGATCAGGGGCTTTCGCCCGCGCTTGTCGGATTCCCGGGCCCAGATCGGGCTCATCACCGCCCACAGCAGGGCCGACAGCCCGAACACCGCCGAAATCATCCAGTCGGCGATCTTGATCTCGCGGGCGATGGCCGGCAGCACCGCCATCAGGCCCGTGTTGCCGATCGCCACCACGATCGACACCGCAAACAGGATGGCGAAGGAGCGCGGCTCCAGCTTCAGACCGGCGGTCTTGGGGCTCTCGGGCAGATCTGAACGCTGTTAAGCCGGGTCGCTGGACGGTGCAACAAGGCGCCGTCCCTTACCCGCCATTAAGCATTAAACGCCATGGTCTCCGCCGACCCTATCCTCCGACGGCGACCTCCTCATGTTCCAGATCATCGGCCTCGTCCTGCTCTTCGGCCTGGTGTTCGGCAGCTACATCATGTCCGGCGGCAACATGGGCGTCATCATGCATGCCTTGCCGCATGAAATGATGGCCATCGGCGGGGCGGGCGTCGCGGCCTACCTGATCTCCAACTCGATGACGACGATCAAGGCCAGCGGCGGCGGCCTGGCCAAGGCCTTCGCCGGTCCCAAATGGAAGGCCGGCGACTACAAGGACCTGCTCAGCCTGCTGTTCCTGCTGACCAAGACCATGAAGTCCAAGGGCGTCATCGCCCTCGAAAGCCACATCGAAAAGCCCGGTGAGAGCTCGATCTTCGGCCGCTTCCCGAAGATCACCAAGGACCACTTCGCCGTCGACTTCATCTGCGACACCCTGCGGATGATGACCATGAACCTCGAGGACCCGCACCAGGTCGAGGACGCCATGGAAAAGCAGCTCGAGAAGCACCACCACGAGGCCCACGCCCCGGCCCACGCCCTGCAGAACCTCGCCGACGCCCTGCCGGCCCTCGGCATCGTCGCCGCCGTGCTCGGGGTCATCAAGACCATGGGCTCGATCACCGAGCCGCCGGAAGTGCTCGGCGGCATGATCGGCGGCGCCCTGGTCGGCACCTTCCTGGTCGTGTTCCTGGCCTACGGCATCGTCGGCCCGCTGGCCGCGCGCCTTGGTGATGTGGTCAACGAGGAAGGCGCCTTCTACCGAATCATCCAGTCGGTCCTGGTCGCCCACCTGCACGGCAACGCCGCCCAGCTCAGCGTCGAAATCGGCCGCGGCAGCGTCCCCTCGGGCGCCCAGCCCAGCTTCCTGGAACTGGAAGAAGCCCTGTCGGCGATCCCCAACGACGCCTGATAAATCAACGGTTTGTGATGTGGGTGTCGTCCATCTGACACAATCCGTGATCACGCCAGCGTGAGAATGCGGCTTGCGGGCCGTGATCAGGGGTCCATAGTTCTCTTTGCGTCATCAAAGACGCTCATCAACGAGAACCTAAAGGGGACTGCCAGGAATGCGTAAACTCCTCATCGTCGCCGCCGCCTTCGGCGCCATGTCCGTCGCCGCCTGCGGCAAGCCGGCTGAAACCAAGACTGAAGAAGCCGCTCCCGCCGCCGAAGCGCCGGCTGCTGAAGCGGCTCCCGCCGCCGACGCCGCGGCCGCCCCGGCCGCTGACGCCGCTGCTGCGCCGGCCGCCGCCGCCGCGGCTGCTCCGGCTGCTCCGGCCGCCGCCGCTCCGGCCGAAGAAAAGAAGGCCGAGTAGGCTTCAGCCTTCCTTTCAGGAAGACAGGGAAAGGGTCGCCCCACGGGCGGCCCTTTTTCGTTGCGCGGGCAGTGAGGCCCAGAACGCCTGCTCTCGTGGTACCGGCCCACGGCTCGCCTGTGCTAGACGCGGCCCATGCCGACTCCGGACTCCCCTGTCGAATGGCGCGCCGACGGCCTGCCGGGCTCGCGGCTGTACGGGGATGTCTACTTCTCCAGCGAGGACGGCCTGGCGGAGACCCGGGCGGTCTTCCTGGCTGGATGCGGCCTGCCGGGCGTCTGGGCGAACCGCCGCCAGTTCACGGTCGGAGAGCTCGGTTTCGGAACCGGGCTCAACATCGCCGCCCTGCTTACCCTCTGGGCCGAAACCCGGCCCCCCGGGGCCCATCTGTCGATCTTCAGCATCGAGGCCCATCCGATGGCCGCCGGCGACGCCGCCCGGGCCCTTGATCGTTGGGCCGACATCAAGCCGGCCGCGGACGCCCTGATCGCCGGCTGGCCGGGGGCCGCGCGAGGCTTCCACCACCTGGATCTCCCCGACTTCGCCGCCAGCCTCGACCTCGCCGTCATGGATGCGTCCGAGGCCCTGACCGCCTGGACCGGCCGGGCCGACGCCTGGTTCCTCGACGGGTTTGCCCCGGCCGCCAACCCGGCCATGTGGTCGCCGGAGCTGATGGCCATGGTCGCCGCCCGCAGCGCCCCCGGAGCCCACGCCGCCACCTTCACGGTGGCCGGCGCCGTGCGTCGCGGCCTGGCCGAGGCCGGCTTCGCTGTCTCGAAACAGCCGGGCTTCGGCCGCAAGCGCGAACGCACCGAAGCCATCCTGCCCGGACAGGCGGCCGAGCCGCCGCGCCGCGCCATCGCCATCCTGGGCGCCGGCATCGGCGGAGCGGCCCTGGCCCGGTCCCTGCGCGCCAGGGGCTTCAACCCGTCCCTCTTCGACCCGGCCGGCCCCGGCGCCGGAGCCTCGGGTAACGCCGCCGCCCTGATGACGCCGCGCCTCGCCGCCGGCGACGGCCCGCCGGCCCGTCTCTTCGCCCAGGCCTTCCGCCACGCCGTCGCCGCCTATGACGCCATACCCGGGGCGGTGCTGGCCCGGGGGGCGAGTCACCTGGCCGATGGCGAGAAGGACGCGGTCCGCTTCGAACGGATCGCCGACAGCCCACTGCACAACCCCGGCGCCCTGACCGCCTGCGGCGAAGAGATTCTCATTCACGACGCCCGGGTTCTCGACCCCGCCGCCATCGTTCCCGCCTGGGCCGGCGTGGTTGATCGCCGCGCCATCACCGCCCTGCAACCCTCCGGCGCCGGCTGGGACCTGATCGGCGGGTCCGGCGACGTCCTCGCCACAGCCGACGCCGTCGTCCTCTGCGCCGGCCCGGCCAACGCCGCCCTGGCCGACCTGCCGCTGCAGCCGGTGCGGGGCCAGGCCACGGTCGCGGCCGGCGCGGCCATCCCCCAGGCCGTCTCCTTCGGCGGCTATGCCATCCCCACAGGAGGCGGCGTCCTCTTCGGCGCCACCCACCAGCGGGACCGCAGCGACACAGTGGCCCTGCCGGAAGACGACAGCGCCAACCTCGCCCTCATCGCCAGTCGCCTGCCGGACCTCGCCGCCGAGCTTGCGGCCCGGCCGCTGACCAGTCGCGCCGCCATTCGCGCCGCCACGCCGGACCACCTGCCGCTGGCCGGGCCCATCGCCGATCGGCCGGGCCTCTTTGTGCTGTCAGGGTTCGGCGGCCGCGGCTTCTGTGTGGCCCCCCTGCTGGCCGATCACCTGGCCGCGGTCCTGCTCGGCCATCCCTCGCCTCTGCCGGCCGATCTGGCCGAGGCCGTCGACCCGGACCGCTTTCGCAAGCGCGCCCTCAGGCGAACCTCGCCAAGGCCCGCGCCTTGACCTATCCTCGGACCGGACGGGCTTCATCGGAGTGAGCATCACATGACCAAGACCCTGACTGCCGCCCTTCTGGGTTCGGCGCTCCTGATCACCGCCGCCGCCGGCGTCGTCCAGGCCCAGACCCCGCAGGGCGAAGCCGCCAAAAAGGCGGTCAGCAGCGCCCGCACGGACTGCTTCTTCAATCGCGAGGTCCGCAACTACACCACCGCCGATGACGACAAGACCCTGTACGTCCGCGCCGGCAAGGACACCTACCGGATGGAGACCTTCGGCCGCTGCCTCGATCTCAGCAGCGCCCTCAACGTCGGTCTCGATTCCCATCCGTCCAGCAGCATCTGCAGCGCCCTGGACGTGACCATTGTCGTTCCCTCCAGCAGCATGGGGCCGCAACGCTGCGCCGTCCGTACCCTGGTCAAGCTGACCCCCGAGGACGTCGCCGCCCTGCCCAAGGGCGACCGGCCGTAAACCACCGACTGGCCCTGTCGTTCTCGTCTGTGACGGTGTCGCTTGGCGGCTAGAGCACGTCAGGCGGAAGTGTAGGCGGTTCCGCCGCCCGGACGTGCTCTAAATGTTTGATTCTAGACCCTTTCGATCAGGTTTTGATGCGTACATCAAAACCTGAAAGGGTCTAGCCGGTGGGCGGGCATCGGCGGGCGGGCATCGAGACTGAGACCTGGGGTCAGGACTTTGGCCCCCGCGATCATTCCGGCGGCGCCTGGAGTGACATAGCGTCGTCTGACTGGAGCAGGTTGGCCCGGCGCTGGAAAGGCGGCTGGCGACTCCGGTTGGGAGTGGTCGATGCAAGAGGTTTCCCTGGTCCGGCTCTACGTGATGCGGGCGCTGTATCTGCTGATCGCGGTGGCGGAGGGCCTGCAGATATGGCCGCTGGTCTTCCACCACCGCCCCTGGACCGATTCCATGCACGGGGTGGCGGTGGCGCTGCTGGCGGCGCTGACCCTGCTCTGCTGGCTGGGTGTGCGCTATCCCCTGAAAATGGCGCCGTTGTTGGTGTTCGAATGGGTCTGGAAGACCATCTGGATGCTGGCCATGGGCCTCCCCGCCTGGCGGGCCGGCCCGCTCAGCGCCGCCATGAGCGAGAATATGTTTGCCATCGGCCTGGGCGTTGTTCTGGTCCCGCTGGTGCTGCCCTGGCCCTATCTGTGGCGACAGTATGTGGCGGCCGGGGGCGACCGCTGGCGGTGAGCAGGACATCCAGACCGGCGACCGATACGGGCGGTCGTCACGCGCCAAGTGTTCAAGGCCTGTGAGGCGTCGTAAACACCCCTCTCAAACTCCCTTTCCCCGCAAAGACGCTTCCCATGCTGCTCGCCAAATCCACCTGGCCCGAAATCGAGGCCTTCCTGACCCGTTCGAAGACGGTGGTCGTCCCTATCGGCTCCAACGAGCAGCACGGACCCACGGGCCTGCTCGGCACCGACTGGATGTGTCCCGAGATCATCGCCCACGAAGCCCAGAAGGACCGGTCAGACCTGCTGGTAGCGCCGACCTTCAACATCGGTATGGCCCAGCATCACCTGGGCTTCCCCGGCACCATTTCCCTGCGCCCCAGCACCTTCATGGCCGCCATCGGCGACTGGTGCCGGTCGCTGGCCGGCCACGGCTTCGAGCGGATCTACTTCCTCAACGGCCACGGCGGCAACGTCCACACCATCGAGGCCGCCTTCAGTGAACTTTACGCGGAGGCCAGTTTCGGCCGCGTTCCCAGAGGCTTCGCCGCGAAGCTGAAAAACTGGTGGGACCTCGACGGCGTCAACAGCCTGGCCAACCGCCAGTTCCCCACCGGCCACGGCAGCCACGCCACCCCGTCCGAGATCGCCGTCACCCAGTGGGCCTACCCGGACGCGATCAAGACCGCAAAGTATGACCCGCCGGTAGCACCGACTGGTCCTATCCGCGAAGCCGCTGATTTCAGGAAGCGTTTCCCCGACGGGAGAATGGGCAGCGACCCGGCACAGGCGACGCCGGAAAAGGGCGGCGAACTGGTGAAGCTGGCGGCGGAGAAGCTGCTGGCCGACGTGAAAGCGTTCAGCGAAGACGTCGCGCATTAAGCCGGGCGCGCGCCTCGAAACGCGTTCCTCAAGGATCGCCAGCTGGCATCGGGAGTCTGTCGCCGACTGCTCCCCCGTTCGTCATCCTGAGTAGCCTCGCCCCGCGCGGCGTGTCGAAGGACGCACGACGCCTCAGCCGCCTACCCCGCCCGCGTCAACCGCCGGCAAAGATCATCCAGCTGCTCGAGCGTCGCGTACTTCAGCCGCACCTCGCCCTTGCCGCCCGCATCGCGGATCTCGACCTCAAGGCCCAGGATATCGGCCAGATCGCTCTCCAGGGCCGTGGTGTCGTGGTCCTTCACCCCCTGTGACGGGGTCTTCGACGGACCTTTCGGCCTGGCCTCACCGTCCTTCAACAGCGCCTCGGCCTGGCGCACGCTCATGCCCTCGGCGACGATCCGCCGGGCCAGTTCGACCGCCTTCTCCGAACCCACCAGCGCCCGGGCATGGCCGGCCGTCAGCTCGCCCTCGACCAGCATGGTCAGCACCGGCTGCGGCAGGTTCAGCAGCCGCAGGGCGTTGGCCACGTGCGGCCGGCTCTTGCCCACCGCTTCGGCGACCGCTTCCTGGGTGTGGCCGAACTTCTCGATCAGCGCCCTGTAGCCCAGCGCCTCCTCATAGGGGTTGAGGTCGGTCCGCTGGACGTTCTCGACGATGGCGATTTCCAGCACCTGACGATCGTCGAAGTCCCGCACCAGGATCGGCACGGTGCGCAGGCCGGCGACCTGGGCCGCCCGCCAGCGGCGTTCGCCAGCGACGATCTGGAACTCACCCTCGGCGCCCGGCATCGGCCGGGTCAGAATCGGCTGCAGGATCCCCTTCTCGCGGATCGAGGCGGCCAGGGCGTCGATGTCCTCGCGGCTGAACGACTTGCGCGGCTGGTCGGGATTGGCCCGGATCAGCTCGATCGGCGTTTCCCGCGCGCCACCGGTCTCGCCGGCCGGCGCCGCCGCTTCGACGGCATCCGCCTCGCCCAGCAGGGCCGACAGTCCGCGCCCCAGTCCCCGACGTCCTTCAACCATAACTCGTTCTTTCTATTTAACTTTCGCGCGGCGATCACGCTCGCGCCGCACCACTTCACGGGCCAGCTGCAGATAGGCTTGCGAGCCGGCGCATTTCAGATCGTAGCTCAGCACCGGCTTGCCGAACGACGGCGCCTCGCTGACCCGCACATTGCGCGGGATGACCGTCTCATAGACGGTGTCGCCGAAATGCTCGCGCACATCGCGCGCCACCTGTTCCGACAGGCTGTTGCGGCGGTCATACATGGTCAGGACCACGCCCTGGATCTCCAGGGCCGGGTTGAGGCTGCCGCGCACCAGTTCGATGGTCCGCATCAGCTGGGTCAGGCCTTCGAGGGCGAAGAACTCGGTCTGCAGCGGCACGAACACCGCGTCCGCGCCGGTCATGGCGTTGACGGTCAGCAGGTTGAGCGACGGCGGGCAGTCGATGAGGACGTAGCTGTACTTCCCCGTCGACCGCAGCGCCGACAGGGCGTCGCGCAGCCGGTAGGATCGCCGCGGACTGGCCGCCAGCTCCATTTCCAGCCCGGACAGATCGGGGTCCGACGCGGCCAGGTCGAGCCCCGGAAGCATCGTCTGGATCGCCGCCTCGTCGAGCGTCTTCTCGCCCATGTAGACGTCGTACATCGTCACCTTGCGGGCCGCCCGGCCGACACCAAGGCCGGTCGAGGCGTTGCCCTGCGGATCGCTGTCGATCAGCAGAACCGATTCCCCGACCGCCGCCAGGGCGGTGCCCAGGTTGATGGCCGTGGTCGTCTTGCCGACACCGCCCTTCTGGTTGGCGATGGCCAGCACGCGCAGCGGCCGGCCGGCCTCCGGAACGGCGACGGATTTGGGGGCGGTTTCAACGTCCACGCTTCGCACTCCGGATATCGACGATCCGGCCATCCGGATCGCTCAGGCTTTCAATCAACGCCGCGTCGAGTTTCCAGCCAGCGGCACGCGCCTCGGCCAGTTCGGCTTCAGCGGCCTGGCCCTTGAGAAACAGTCCACGCGCGCCGCGCTTCAGATAAGGCTCGGCGAACCCGAGCAGCTTGGGAAGGGCCGCCACCGCTCTTGCGGTGACCACCTCGACCTCGATCTTCACATCCTCGGCACGGGCGTTGTGGACCTTCGCCGGCAATCCCAGCTCCGAGACCACCACCGACAGGAAGCGGCAACGCTTGGCCAGGCTCTCGACCAGATGCACCTGCGCGCCCTCGCGACCTTTCAGAAGTATGGCCAGGACCAACCCGGGCAGACCAGCCCCGGTCCCGAGGTCAGCCCAGCGCAAGGCCTCGGGCGCCAGCCGGATCAGCTGGGCGCTGTCCAGGGCATGGCGAGACCAGAACACGGCCATGGCGGAGGGCCCGACCAGGTTCATCCGGCTGTTCCAGTCCTCGAGCATGGCCCGATACCGTTCCAGGTCGGCGATCTGGCCGGCCGTCGCGCCGATCGCGTCGGCAAAGCCTTGCGGGCTTTCGGTTTTCAGGGGTTCAAGCCGCACGGGCGCGCCGCACATGGGCCAGAAGGGCGGTGATGGCCCCGGGGGTGACACCCTCGATCCGGGCGGCCTGGCCAAGCGTCAGGGGACGCACCCGCTGCAGCTTCTCGCGCACTTCGTTGGACAGTCCGCCGATGGCTCCGTAGTCGAGGTCGGCCGGGAGCCGCAGGTTTTCATCGCGCCGGAAGGCGTCGACGTCGGCCTGTTGGCGGTCGAGATAACCGCTGTAGGCGGCGTCGATCTCGACCTGCTCCCGCACGGCCGGCGTCCAGTCGCCGATCTGCGGCCAGACGACGGCCAGGCGATCCAGGGTCACGTCCGGATAGGCCAGCAGCTGGCCGATATCCCGCCGCTGGCCGTCGGCCTTGACCGTCAGGCCCAGCTTCTGGGCCCCGGACGGCGTCAGGCTGTGGCTGCTGGCGAAGGCGCGCGCCTCGGCGAGCTGGCGTTGTTTCACGTGAAACACCTTCGCCCGGTCCGGGCCGACGACGCCGGCGTCGATACCACGCTCGGTCAATCGCTGGTCAGCGTTGTCAGCGCGGAGGGTCAGCCGGAACTCGGCCCGGCTGGTGAACATGCGATAGGGCTCGGTGACACCCCGGGTGACCAGATCGTCGATCATAACCCCGATGTAGGCCTCGTCCCGTGCGAACTCGACCGCGCCGGAGCCCGCGGCGGCCCGCGCCGCGTTCAGGCCCGCGACCAGCCCCTGGGCGCCGGCCTCTTCGTAGCCGGTGGTGCCGTTGATCTGGCCGGCCAGGTAGAGACCCGGCAGCCGCTTGACCTCCAGGGTCGGGAAAAGCTCTCGCGGATCGACATAGTCGTATTCGATCGCATAGCCCGGCCGGAAGATCACCACGTCCTCAAGACCCGGAATGGTCCGCAGGAACAGGCTCTGGGTCTCCTCCGACACCGAGGTCGAGACCCCGTTCGGATAGACGGTCGGATCGTCGAGGCCTTCCGGCTCCAGGAAGACCTGATGGCTGGTCTTGTCGGCGAACCGCACAACCTTGTCCTCGATCGAGGGGCAGTACCGCGGACCGATGCCGGTCACCCGGCCGCCGTAGACCGCCGACTCGCCCAGCCGTTCGGCGATGATCCGGTGGGTCTCGGCCGTCGTGAAGGTGATGCCGCACTGGATCTGCGGGACATCGATGCGGTCATTGAGGAAGCTGAACGGCACAGGCTCGGCGTCCGCATCCTGCATCTCCAGCCGGTCCCAGTGGATGGTCCGCCCGTCGAGGCGCGCCGGGGTGCCGGTCTTCAGCCGCCCGAGCGCCACGCCGCTGGCATAGAGCCGGTCCGACAGCCCGATGGCCGGCGCATCCCCGACCCGTCCGGCCGGAATACGCTGCTCGCCCAGGTGAATGACGCCCTTGAGGAAGGTGCCGGTCGTCAGCACCACCGCCTTCGCCCGCCACTGCCGGCCCGTGCCGCCGATGGCGCCGACCACGACGCCGTCCTCGACGATCAGGTCCTCGACCGCCTCGGCCTCGATGGTGAGATTGGGCGTCGCCGCCAGTTCGGCCTGCATGGCCTCACGGTAGAGCTTGCGATCAATCTGACTGCGGGGACCGCGCACAGCCGGGCCCTTGGACCGGTTGAGCATCCGGAACTGGATCCCGGCCTTGTCCGCCATCCGGCCCATGAGGCCGTCCAGGGCGTCGATCTCGCGAACCAGATGTCCCTTGCCCAGGCCACCGATGGCCGGGTTGCAGCTCATTTCGCCGATGGTTTCGATCTTGTGGGTCAGCAGCAGGGTGCGTGCGCCGAAGCGGGCGGACGCCGCCGCCGCCTCGCAGACCGCATGGCCGCCACCGATCACGATCACATCGAAGGACATCAGACTCTCAAACACGAGCGCCCCCGAAGGACGGGGGCGTTGGGAGGGTCTTATACGGCGCCGAGGGACCCGGAGTCACGGGGAGTCGCCGAGAGTTGATCGCGCTGTTTCACGTGAAACACCGTGCGTCCTTCGACACGCCCGCTTGGCGGGCTACTCAGGATGACGAAGAGCGGTGCAATTGAATTTCGTCATGCTGAGCAGCGAACGCAGGGCGCGTGTCGAAGCACGCACGGCGCCCGACCCTCCACATGGAACATCGATCACTGTCGCCATCTTGTTCGGCGCTTGTCGGTGTTTTGTCGGTGTTTTGTCGGTTTGTGGGCCTGACCCTGTCGGGCTACTGGGCCGAAAATGGGCCTGTCAGCGCTCGATGTTTCACGTGAAACACCTCATTTGCCGATACAGAAGCTCGAAAACACCACATCTAGTATGTCCTCGGCCCCGATCCGGCCCGTCACCCGCGCCAGAGCCCTGGCCGCCAGCCGGACATCCTCCGCAGCCAGCTCCACCGCCGGCTCAAGCGCGTCCAGCGCTCGCGACAGCCGGAGCTGCGCCTCGCGCAGACTCTCGCCATGCCGGATCCGCGTGGCCAACGGCGCCTCACCGCTCCCCAGAGCCAAGACCACCCGCTGTTCCAGGGCCTCCCGAACCTTCTGAATATCCCCCGGCGCAAGGGTCGAGATCACCAGACTTTCCAGCCCGACCGCCAGGACATCCGAACGGTCCGCTCCCGGTGGCAGGTCGGCCTTGGTCAGCAGCAGCAGATCTCCAGGCCGGGCCAGCCCATAGGCCTGCCGCCAGTCACCCGACGCCGACTGATCCACGGCCCACAGCCGCAGATCGGCGCCTTCCGCCCAGGCCCGGGCCCGGCGCACGCCTTCCGCTTCGATGGCTTCCTCGGTGTCCCGCACGCCGGCGGTGTCAGCGAGCAGCACCTTGTAGCCGCCCAGCACCATCGGAATCTCGATGACGTCCCGCGTCGTCCCCGGCGTCGCCGTGACGATGGCCGCATCCCGTCCCGCAAGAGCGTTGAGCAGGCTGGACTTTCCCGCGTTCGGCGCCCCGATCAGCGCCACCCGTAACCCCTCCCGAACCCGCCGACCACGCCCCTCGTCAGCCAGGGCTTCGCTGATCTCCGCCAGCAGCGCCTCAAGCGGCGGCCTGGCCCGGTCCGCCACATCCGCCGGCAATTCCTCGTCCGGAAAATCGACCGCCGCCTCAAGCATGGCCAGGGCCTGCACCAGCTGCCCGCGCCAGGCCTCGTATCGCTGTGACAGGGCCCCGCCCAGCTGGCCCAGCGCCTGCCGCGCCTGGCCTTCCGTCTCGGCATCGACCAGGTCGGCCACGGCCTCCGCCTGCGCCAGGTCCAGCTTGCCGTTCTCGAAGGCCCGCCGGGTGAACTCGCCCGGCTCGGCCAGGCGCAGGCCCAGATCATGCAGCGCCTGGATGACCCCCTCGACGATGGCCGGCCCGCCGTGCAGATGAAGCTCGGCCGCGTCCTCGCCCGTGTAGCTGCCCGGCCCCGGCGTCCAGATGACCAGCGCCTCGTCCAGCACCCGGCCGCCCTTCGCCATCAGCCGTCGCAGCGAGGCCCGGCGCGCGGCCGGAACAGCCTTTCCGGTCAGGCTCTGAAGCACGCCGCCGCTGGCCGGACCCGACAGCCGCACGACCGCCACCGCCGCCCGGCCGGGCGCGGTCGCCAGGGCGAAGATCGTATCGGTCATTTGCCCTTGGAGCCGCCCATGGCGCCCGTGGCGGCGGCGGTCATCAGCTTGCGGAACTGCTCCTGCGCCCCCATCCCGAAGCTCATCCAGGTCTTCATCAGTTCATCAGGGGCGAGGGCCGCCATGTTGGCGTCCATCCGCTTCTGCATCTCGCCGATCATATGATCGTTGAGACTGGTGACGTCGGGCAGCCCCAGGAAGGTTCTGGCCTCGACCGGCGTGCACTCGACTTCGACAGTGACCTTCATGGCGGTTCAGACTTTCTGGGGGCTGCCGCACACCTTTGTCATTGGGATGTGTCCGGCCCCGCGTTTAAGTGCGGCAAATCAATTCGACTGGAGACGACCATGAGCGGTGAACGCCTGACCATCAAGACGCCCGACGGCGACTTCTCGGCCTATGTGGCCCGGCCGGCCCAGACCCCGGCCTCGGTGATTGTCGTCATCCAGGAGATCTTCGGCGTCAACAAGGTCATGCGCGACATCGCCGACGACTTCGCCGCCCAGGGCTATATCGCCGTCTGTCCCGACCTCTTCTGGCGGATCGAGCCGAACATCGACATCACCGACCAGTCGGAAGCCGAGTGGAAGCGGGCCTTTGAACTGTTCAACGCCTTCGACGTCGAAAAGGGCATCGAGGACATCGCCGCCACCATCGACCAGGTCCGCGGCATCGACGGCGGGACCGGCAAGGTCGGCGCGGTTGGCTACTGCCTCGGCGGCCGCCTCGCCTACCTGACCGCCACCCGCACCGACATCGACGCGGCTGTCGGCTACTACGGCGTCGGCATCGAGAACTACCTGCCCGAGGCCGAGAAGCTGGCCCGGCCCCTGCTCCTGCACATCGCTGCCGAGGACGGCTTCGTGCCCAAGGAGGCCCAGGCCCTGATCCATCAGGAACTGGACAACCACGCCCGGATCGAAATCCACGACTACCCCGGCTGCGACCACGCCTTCGCCCGCCACGGCGGCGAGCACTATGACGCGGCCGCCGCCGACCTGGCCAACAGCCGCACCGCCGCCTTCTTCAAGGCCAACCTCTGATGCTGGCCATCCAGGCGCGTGAGGCCGGCGGCCTCGATGTCCTCGAGGCGGTCGATGTCCCACTCCCCACCCCGGGTCCCGGCCAGATCCTGCTGCGGCAGGAGGCGGCCGGCCTCAACTTCATCGACACCTATTTCCGTTCCGGCCTCTACCCGGCGAAGTTCCCCCTGATCCTCGGCCAGGAGGGCGCCGGGATCGTCGAGGCCATCGGTGAAGGCGTCACCCGCTTCCAGGTCGGCGACCGCGCCGGCTACGGGGTCGGCGGTGGCGGCGGCTACGCCGAGGCCGTGATCCTCAAGGAAGACAAGGTCGTCAAGCTGCCGGAGGGCATCGACGCCCGCACGGCGGCGGCCTCCCTTCTCAAGGGCATGACCGTCGAGTTCCTGATCCGCCGCTGCTTCCCGGTGGCAGCCGGCGACGCGGTGCTGATCCACGCCGCCGCCGGCGGGGTCGGGCTGATCCTCAGCCAATGGGCCCGGTCGCTGGGCGCCTTCGTCATCGGCACCACCAGTTCCGACGCCAAGGCGCAGCTGGCTTTGGCCAACGGCTGCGACCACGTCATCCGCTACGACCAGGGCGATTTCGCTCCTCAGGTCCGCGAGCTGACCGACGGCGCCGGCGTCCGCGTCGTCTATGACGGGGTCGGCAAGTCCACGCTGGAAGGCAGCCTCTCCAGCCTGGCCCGCCGCGGCATGCTGGTCACCTTCGGCAACGCCTCGGGCCCGGCCCCGGCCGTCGAGCCCCTGCGCCTGAGCCGGGGCGGCAGCCTGTTCATGACCCGCCCGACCCTGTTCGACTATGTGACCACCGCCGAGGAACTGGACGACAGCGCCGGAGCCCTGTTCGAGAAGATCCTGTCCGGCGCTGTGAAGATCGAGATCGGCGCGGAATTCGCCCTGAAGGATGCCCGCCTGGCCCATGAAGCGCTGGAAGGCCGGCAAACCACTGGTTCGACGCTGCTGATTCCGTAGGTGCGTGCTTCGACACGCGCACCTGCGGTGCGCTGCTCAGCATGACGAAGTCAGGCGTGATACCCACCCCTGCTCGTCATCCTGAGTAGCCCGCACAGCGGGCGTGTCGAAGGACGCCCTAAACTTTCTTCAGCGCCACGTAGAACGCGCCCTCGCCACCGTGCTTTCGATCGGCCTGCTGCACCCCGGCGACCAGCGTCCGCAAGGGCGGCTGCGACAGCCACATCGGGGTCATGCCGCGCAGGGTCTCCCGCCCGCCGCTGCCCTTGCCGGTGATGACCAGCACCAGCCGATCGCCGCGCTCCACGGCGCCAAGGATGAAGCTTTCAAGCACCGGTCGCGCCCGCTCGAGGGTGAGGCCGTGCAGGTCGACGCGGCCGGCGATCACCTCCCGCTCCTTGACCACCCGCCGCGAACGATTGGGCTCCAGCGGCTCGGGCGGCGGCCTGGGTTTGCTCACCTTGACCGCCTTGGCCAGGGCGACCCGGCCTTCAGCTTTCGGCGGCAGCGCGGCCGGCTCGCTGGTCTTCGCGGCGACGACCTTGGGATCCTTGCGCCCCGGCAACGGCCTGACCGTTTCGGCCACCCGCGCCCACAGGGCGATCTCCTCCGGGCGCGGTGGCCGCTTGCTCATTCAGAAGCCGTGGCCGGCGCCGCGATCAGCCGCCACATGTGCAGGGCATGCTTTACTCGGCCCGCCTCACGGCCGGCCGTGTCGCCGCTGCCGATGTAGAGGTCGGCCCGCACCTGGCCGCGAATGGCCCCGCCTGTATCCAGCGCCGACACCAGCCGGCTGTAGCGCGGAAAGGCGCCAACGAGGCTGGGGGCCTGGCCGTCGATCCAGTAGAGGGACCCATAGTCGTGATGCAGAGGATCGACCGCGATCCCCCGTCCGGCCGGCAGTGGCACGCCCGCCGCCCCGGTCGCCTCGCGGCCGTCGTCGTCCTCCATCCGGAAGAAGACATAGCGGGGATTGAGCCACATGACGGCGTCGGCTTCCGGCCCGCGATGCTCGGCCAGCCAGTTTCGGATCGCATCGCCCGAGGTGTTGTTGGAGGCCAGCAGGCCCTGATCCCGCATCGGCGTGGCGATGCCCTTGAACGGCTGGCCGTTGGTGGCGGCGAATACCGCCCGCTTGCGCCGACCGTCCGGCAGAACCAGGACGCCGGAGCCCTGGATCTGCAGGAAGAACAGATCTTCCGGCCGCATCCAGGCCAGCGGCTGAACCTCGTCCGCCGCCTCGATGGCCGCCCGGTCATGGTAGGGAACCAGAACGCCGTCGACCGACCTCGCCTCGCCCTTCCAGCCCGGTCGGGCGGGGTCCGGAGCGTAGTCGGGATCGATCACCAGATCGGTGGGCCTCGGCCTCACCACGTCGGTGAACTCACCGGTCCGCGAGAACCGCGCCTCGTATTGAGGGGAGAAATAGGCGGTCAACAGACCCTCGCCGCCGACCGGCACAGCCCGGAAGGTCTGTTCCAGAAAGGTCTTGGCCGCCGAACCGGCCAGCGGACCGGCCGCCCGAACCCTGGCGCAGGCCTGGCTCAGTTGCGGCATCGGCTTTGCCCGACAGCTGGTCGCCACCATCGCCAGGGCGGCCGCATGATCCTCCTCCGCCCAGCCCGGCAAGAGGCCGAGCGCCACGCCGGCGACCGGCGGCCTGGGCGGCTGCGGGGTCGGGCGATCAGGCGTGGGGGCGAGATACGGAGTCGGGGCAGGCGTCGGCCGGGCCGGCGCCGTGGTCTCGCAGGCCGACAGCAGCAGGGCCGCGCCCAGCACCGGAATGAGGAAACGAATCAAGGCCATGTAACTTCTTACCCTTCTCCCGCTTGTCGGGAGAAGGTCGGGTCATGCCGAGCGCCCGTCAGGCTAGACCCTTTCAGGTTCTGATGTACGCATCAAAACCTGATCAAAAGGGTCTAGAATCAAACATTTAGAGCACGTCCGGGCGGCGGAACCGCCTACACTTCCGCCTGACGTGCTCTAGGCTTCGGCCGCATCCACATTGACCAGCACCCAGTTGGGGTCGCGGGTGGTCACGTCGCGCTCGAACGTCCACAGCTCGGCGGTGCGACGATCATCGACGGCCTCGCCCTCGGCGTTCCTGGTGCGGGCGCGGAACTCGGCCAGGAAGCGGACAACCACCCGGGCCATGTCGCCGTCCATGGTGGCCGACTCCATGTCGGCGCGCGGCGGCTGGGCGAACTCGACCGTCTCGGTCGCGCCCTGGGCTTCGCGCTCGGCGATGGCGCCGTCGAAGCTGTCATAGACGGCCGGCGACAGAAGCTTCTTCAGGGTCTCGCGGTCGCCCTCGGCGAAGGCCTTGACCACCATCTGATAGGCGCCCTTGGCCCCGCCGAGGAAACGACCGATGTCGAAATCGGGGTCGCGGGCCCGCACGGCGGCGAGACCGGTCAGCACCACGCCGTCAGGGATCGGATCGGCATCGGCCGGTGTCGGACGGGCGTCGCCGCGTTCGATGGCTTCGGCCTGGGCGTCTTCCGGCTGACGGCCGACCCGCCGGCCGAGCACCGAATACAGCTGGTAGAGCACCACGCCGGCCAGGATGGCGAACAGGATGAGCTGGAGGGTCTGGTTCAAAACGAGGCCTGGCGGTTCGAGAGAAAGGGACGGTTCTGACGGCTTATAGGGATCAATATAGGGTAAGGAACGCGCCGCGTCAGGTCGGGCTGCATTTCGTGCCGCAGGGGCGGCGGCGTTGCGCGCTTCCGGGGGCCGTGATAGCGACCGCGCCTTCCTTTTTCCTATTCCGGACTACCCGATCATGACCGACTCCCTCGCCGGCGCCACCCAGGGCGAAGAGATCAACCCCGCCGGCATCCGGGTCCTGGCCCAGTACACCCGAGACCTCTCCTTCGAGAACCCGCGCGCGCCCGACAGCCTGCGGGTTTCCGGCGAGCAGCCGGCCATCGACATCGGCGTCGAGCTGAATGCCAAGGGCCGTCCCGACGGCCTGTTCGAGGTCGAGCTGAAGCTGACCGTCGACGCCAAGAAGGGCGGCGAGCAGTCGTTCGCGGTGGAGCTGGTCTACGGCGGCCTGTTCGAGCTGGCGGGCATCCCGCCCGAAGAGCTGGAGCCGGTGCTGATGATCGAGGCCCCGCGCTTCCTGTTCCCGTTCGCCCGCCGCATCATCGGCGACCTGACCAGCGACGGCGGCTTCCCGCCCTTCATGCTGGAACCGATCGACTTCGCCGGCATCTACCAGTCGCGCCGCGCCCAGGGCGAAGGCCAGGGCGTGGTGGTCGGCCAGGCTTAAGTCTCCACGGATCCTCCCTCCCCTTTATGGGGAGGGACAGACCGCGAAGCGGTCAGGGTGGGGTACGAAAATCATGGAGCGCCAGTCTTCCGGCGTTGGCGTGCTGCATCCAACTTCCCCACCCGTCACGCTAAGCGTGACACCCTCCCCATAAAGGGGAGGGAGCGCGAGCCCAGGGCGCCCTAGCCCAGGCTCAGCCAGACAGCCTTGTCCTTCAGCACATCGCGCACGAACGCCTCATGTGCCGTCCGCTCGTCGTCGGTGACCCGGCAGGCCAGCGGCCGGAGCCGCGCGCCATAGGCCGCCTGCACCGCCGCATGGGCGGCGCGCACGGCCATGGTGCTGGTCAGGTCAAGCGCCCGTTCCTTGCCGCCCTGCAGCTCCAGATAGACCATGGCCAGCAGGTTGGAGTCGATCAGGGCCCCGTGCTTCTCGCGCCCGGCCAGGCTGATCTTCATGCGCTTGCAGAGGGCGTCCAGGGAGTTGTACATCCCCGGGAACTTCTTCTTCGCCATCGCCAGGGTGTCGACCCAGCGGTCGTCCGGCGGGCAGGGTTTGCCGCAGCGTTCCAGCTCGGCGTTGATGAAGCCCCGGTCGAAGGGCGCATTGTGCGCCACCAGGGTGTCCTCGCCAATGAACTCAAGGAAGGCGTCGACCACGGTCGGATGATGGAAGCGCGGCTTGTCCTTCAGGCTGGCCAGGCTGATGCCGTGCACCTTCTCGGCGTCCGGATCGATCGGCCGGTCGGGCTGGATATACTGGTGGAACTCGCGCCCCGTCGGCATGTAGTCGACGACCTCGACGCAGGCGATCTCGATGATCCGTTGGCCGGACCGGGGATCCAGCCCCGTGGTTTCGGTGTCGAGTACGATGTGCCGCGCCATCGCCCTGTCTTAGGTTGGTTCGTCGCCGCGCGTCCACCCGGCGCGAAGAGTTGCTAACACATGCCGCACCTGCATCCGGGCGTGGTCCACGCCCTGGCCGGTATCGATGACGAAATCGGCGCGCGCCCGCTTTTCGGCATCCGGAGTCTGGCGGGCCAGGATGGCCTCGAACTTCTCCACCGTCATGCCCGGCCGGGCCAGAACCCGGGCGCGCTGCTGGTCGGCCGGGGCGGAAACGACCACCACGCAGTCCATGTTCCGGTCGCCGCCGGTCTCGAACAGCAGGGGAATGTCGAGGACGACGATGTCCGCCTGTTTCTCGGTCGCTTCCTTGAAGAAACCGACGCGGCTGGCCCCGACCAGAGGGTGGACAATGGCCTCCAGCCGCTTCATGGCGTCCGGGTCGTTCAGCACCTTTTTCGACAGCCGCTCGCGGTCGATGGCGCCGTCAACGACCACGTCACCGAATTCCTGCTCCAGCGGTTCGACCGCCGCGCCGCCCGGGGCATAGAGCTGATGCACGGCCGCATCGGCGTCGTAGACGGGGACGCCTTCGGCCGCGAACAGGCCGGCCGTGGTCGACTTGCCCATGCCGATGGAGCCGGTGAGACCGACGAGGATCATGCGCTCTTCTCCAGGGCTTCGAGACACAGCTTGCGGACGTCGACACCCTCGGGCGGCGGCTGGCCGAAGAAGGCCTCGAAGCTCGGCGCCGCCTGGCGGATCAGCATCTCGAGACCATCGACCGTGCGATGGCCGCGGGCCCGGGCCAGGCGCAGGAACTGGGTTTCGAGCGGCTTGTAGACCATGTCCATGACCACGGCCGACGGATCAAGGGCGGTGAAGTCGATGTCCGGTCCCGTGCCGCCGCCCAGTCCCAGGGAGGTGGCGTTGATGACCAGGCCGGCATCGGCCAGCGCCGCCTGGTGATCCGCGAACCCGTAGCCGGTCGCTGACACCCCGACCGCCCTGGCCAGCGCCATAGCCCGGTCACTGGTCCGGTTGATGATCCGCACCGCCGGAGCCCCGGCCATGACCAGAGCCGCCGCCGCGCCGCGGGCCGCGCCACCGGCCCCCAGGATCACCGCCGGCGCCGCTGTCGGATCAAAGCCCGGCGCCTGTTCGAAGATGGCGTCCAGCATCCCCGGCCCGTCGGTGTTGCGGGCGACGATGCTGCCGTCCGCCGGAAAGGTCAGCAGGGTGGCGGCGCCGGCCTTTTCAGCCAGCTGGCCGGCCAGATCGCTGAGGTCGAGGGCCGTTTCCTTGAAGGGGATGGTGACGTTGATGCCCTTGATCACCCCGCCCCGCAACGAGGTTGCGAAGGCGGCGAACCCGTCCTCCGGCACATTGAACGGGACATAGACCGCGTCCAGGCCGGCAGCCGCGATCCAGGCGTTCTGGATCACCGGGCTGAGGGAATGGGTGACGGGACAGCCGGCGACGCCGGCCACCATGGTCGCGCCGCTGAGGCTCATAGGCCGAGCGCTCCATGCCGGCGCAGCAGGTCCAGCAGGCCGAGCATCGGCAGCCCCAGGATGGTGAAGTAGTCGCCTTCGATCTTCGAGAACAGTTGACCCCCCTCGTCCTCAAGCCGGTAGCAACCCACCGACCCCAGGATCCCCTCTCCCTGACGGCCCAGCCAGCCGTCCAGATAGTCGTCCGAAAAGGGCCGCATCGTCAGGCTGGCCGACGGAACTTCACGCCAGATCGGCTGGCCGTCCAGGGCCACCACGACGGCCGAATGCAGCTGGTGACGACGGCCGCGCAGCAGCTGCAGTCGCTCGCGGGCCTCGGCCAAAGTGCCAGCCTTGTCGAACAGCCGGCCTTCGAAATCCAGCGTCGGGTCCGCGCCGATGACCAGGGCGCCGGGCCGCTTGCCGCTGGCCCGCACCGCCTTGAGCTCGGCCAGGGCGTCGGCCACCTCGCGCGGGGTGGCGTTGTCGGCCAGCAAGGACGCCTTGGCGGCGTCCTCGTCGACACCCGGCGAAATCGCCTCATGCTCGACCCCGGCGGCGCTGAGCAGGGCGCGGCGGGCGCTGGAGGTCGAGGCCAGAACAATCGGACGGCTCACGACAGGACTTCTCCCTGGCTTCTGGGACTGTGCAGAAGGTTGATGATCGCCGCCGCCGTCTCCTCGACGGAGCGGCGGGTGACGTCGATTACCGGCCAGCCTTCGCGTTCAAACAGGCGGCGGGCATGGATGATTTCCTGGCGGATGGCGTCGGTGTCAGCATAGTCGCTGCCGCGATCTTCCTTAAGCGACAGCAGCCGGTTGCGGCGAATCTGGGCCAGCCGGTCGGGGCTGGCGATCAGGCCGACGATGAGGATGTCCTTGCGCAGCTCCTTGAGCTGCTGGGGAACTGGCATGTGCGGCACCAGCGGGATGTTGGCCGCCCGCACGCCCCGGTGGGCGAGATAGATGCAGGTGGGGGTCTTGGAGGTGCGCGAGACGCCGACCAGCACGACATCGGCCTGGTTGAGATCCTGCGGACCGCCGGCTCCGTCGTCATGACCGATGGCGTAGTTCAGCGCCTCCATGCGGTCGAAATAGTCGCTGTCCAGGGCATGCTGCGCCCCGACCCGCGACGAGACAGCGATGCCCAGATAGCGGCTCATGCTGGCCATCACCGGATCGAGCGGGGCGATGCAGGGCATTTCCAGCGCCCGGCAGCCCTCTTCCAGCGCCGCCCGCAGTTCCGGTTCGGCGATGGTGTGCATGACGATGCCCGGCGCGGCGGCGATTTCCTCCAGCGCCCGCTCCATCTGCCGGGGCGAACGGACCAGGGCGTAGATATGCTCGATCGGCAGGGTGTCGCTGAACCGGGCGCAGGCCGCGCGGGCCATGGCGTTGAGCGTCTCACCGGTCGAGTCCGACACGAGATGGACGTGGAAATAGGTGGCGATACGGGCCGGCGCGGTCATCTGACGGGTTCCATAACGCTGGCGCGCGGTCGGAACCAGCCTGTGGATGGTCCGTTAAGAGATCGTTAACCGATCCACAACTGTCCCCCGCCTCGAAGCGACCGGCCAGGATCCGGTGGATTAACCTTTCATTTACCTTTTCTGGACCCACAGGCCGGCCCCGCTCCGGGCCTCATCGAACAGTCACCCTGTGGATGACTCTAACGACTCCGGTTCGGCCAACGCGGCGCCGTCTTACGATGGCGGATTTTGCAATCGGAGTCAGGGCGTTGGCCGGTTGTCCCCACGATCCCCAGGCCGGCCAGGCCCTGTGGGAATCCGCCTGAATTGTCCTCGAACTGTCCTGGCGCCGTCATGCGGACGTCATGGTTATCCCCGGCCTCCCCTGCCCCACCTTCAACTTCCCCCTTAAATTAATCTTCTATTAAGACTTTAAGGAGGGCCCTTGCGTGTGGGGGCCTGAGACGCAAGAAGGCAGGCCATGACGCCCGCTCCCCTCTCCCCCCTGCTCCGTGTCCTCGCCGGCGAGACCCTTGAGCGCCCGCCCGTGTGGTTCATGCGCCAGGCCGGCCGGTACCTTCCCGAATATAGGGCGGTGCGGGCGACAGCGCCCGACTTCATCGCCTTCTGCCATGACCCTGAAAAGGCCTCCGAGGTTACGCTCCAGCCCCTGCGCCGGTGTCCCTTCGATGCGGCCATCGTCTTTGCCGACATCCTGCTGATCCCCGGCGCGCTCGGCCAGAAGGTCTGGTTCGAGGCCGGCGAAGGGCCGAGGCTTGGCGAACTGCCGTCACTGGACAGCATGGCCGGCGAAATCGACGCCTCGACGAGCCGCCTGTCGGCCATCGGCCAGACCCTGTCTCTGGTCCGGGCCCAGCTGCCCGCCGACAAGACGCTCATCGGCTTTGCCGGCGCCCCCTGGACGGTCGGCAGCTACATGATCGAGGGCGGCTCCTCGGACCGCTCGAAGGCCCGCACCTTCGCCTATGAGCAGCCGCAGGCCATGGACCGGCTGATGGATATCCTGGCCGAGTCGACGGCCCGCTATCTGGCCATGCAGGAAGAGGCCGGCGCCCAGGTGCTGAAGATCTTCGAGAGCTGGTCGGAAGGCCTGCCGGAGGACCTGTTCCATCGCCTGGTCATCCGGCCGCACCGGATGATCCTGAAGCGGCTGAAGGAACTGGGCGTTACGGCCCCGGTCATCGGCTTCCCGCGCGGCTCGGCGGCCTATGCCGAGACCTACGCGACCGAAGTCGACGTCCAGTGCGTCGCGCTCGATACCGCCGCACCGGCCGCGCTTGGGCAAAGCCTGCAGAAGCGCGTCGCCATCCAGGGCGCGCTCGACCCCCTGCTGCTGCGGGCCGGTGGACCGGAGCTCGACCGCCGCGTCGATCAACTTCTTCGACAATGGGGCGACGGCCGCTACATCTTCAATCTCGGCCACGGCATCCTGCCGGATACGCCGATCGCCCATGTCGAACGGGTTCTGAAGATGGTGACCGGCAAGTGAGCAAGCGGATTGCGGTTGTACTGTTCAATCTCGGCGGACCCGATGGTCCGGACGCGGTCGAGCCCTTCCTGTTCAACCTGTTCAACGACAAGGCCATCATCGGCCTGCCGGGCATCATCCGTACGCCGCTGGCCCGGCTGATTTCCCGCCGCCGCGCGCCGATGGCCCAGGGCAACTACGCCCTGATGGGCGGCGGATCACCGCTGTTGCCGGAGACGATGAAACAGGCGGACGCCCTGCAGGGCCTGCTCAGCGCCGCCCTGCCCGGCGATGAGGTGCGCTGCTTCATCGCCATGCGCTACTGGAAGCCGCTGACCGAACAGACGGCCGCCGACGTCGCGGCCTTCGCGCCTGACGAAATCCTGCTGCTGCCCCTCTATCCGCAGTTCTCGACCACCACGACCGGCTCCTCGCTGAAAGCCTGGCGCGAGGCCTACAAGGGTCCGGGCCAGACCCGCACGGTCTGTTGCTGGCCGGCGGGGACGAGTTTCCTGGCCGCCCACGCCCGGCTGATCGAACAGGCCTTCGAGGCCGCCGGCCGGCCCGCCGGGGCCCGACTGCTGTTCAGCGCCCACGGCCTGCCCGAGAAGATCATCAAGGCCGGCGATCCTTACCAGGCGCAGATCGAGGCCACCGCCGCCGGCGTCGCCGCCCGGCTGACGGGGGACTGGGACTGGCGGGTCAGCTACCAGTCCAGGGTCGGGCCGATGAAATGGCTGGGCCCCAATACCGAGGACGAGATCCGCGCCGCCTCGAAAGAGGGCCGCCCCCTGGTCATCGTGCCGATCGCCTTCGTCTCCGAACATATCGAGACCCTGGTCGAGCGGGACATCGAGTACGAAGAAGTGGCCAGGCACGAGGGCTGCCCGGCCTACATCCGCGCGCCGGCCCTGGGCGTCGATGCCGGATTCATGACCGGCCTGGCCGATGTGGCGGTCCAGGCGCTCAGCCGTAAGGGCCTGGACAGCGACGGCTCGTACCGTTGCACCGGTTTCCGCAATTGTCCCCGCGCGGCCTGAGGCGCTAGAACACCGCCATGACCTTCCTCGCCGGACATTACGACCTGCTGCGCGGCCTGCACATCATCGCGGTCATCGCCTGGATGGCCGGGATGCTCTACCTGCCGAGGCTCTTCGTCTATCACACCCGCGCCACCCGGGGCTCGGAGATGGACACGACCTTCCAGGAGATGGAGGTCAAGCTGCTGCGCATCATCATCAATCCGGCGATGGTCGCATCCTGGCTGTTCGGCATCCTGCTTATCCTCGCCGACACCGGCCTGCGCGGCGGCGACTGGACCTGGCTCGGCGAGCCCTGGATCGTCATCAAGCTGATCGGGGTCGTCCTGATGTCGGGCTGGCACGGCTTCCTGGCCGGGGCGCGCAAGAAGTTCGCGGCGGGGACCAACACCCGCTCGGAGAAGTTCTGGCGGATGAGCAACGAACTGCCCTTCCTGCTGGCCATCGTCATGGTCCTGGCCGTCACCACCCAGTTCCTCAGCCGCTGATTTCGCCCCGCCCTTGCACCCGGCGCGGCGCCGTCCCACCTTGACGACAGCGGAGCCCTGTGGTTCCCCTCACCGCGCTGCTTCGGCAGTCTCCTCTTTCCGGCCCATCCGCGTAAGCACGCCGACGACCAGCCGGACCCCCTGAACGAATTCCCATAGCCGCCGCCTTCACCGGCCCGGCGTTCAAGCTACCCAAGGGGCGCCATGCGTCCCGACACCACGAGTCTATGCATGTCTGAAGACACCCCCATCGAAAACGAAACCCCCGAAACCGACGCCGTCGAGGAAACCTCCGACATCGGTCATGACGCGGGTCACGAAGAAGGCCCTGACACCACCGCCGTCGCCGCCGGCCCGGAAGACGCCGTCAACGGCGACGAGGGCGACGACGAGCTGGCCGCCGTGGTGGCCGAGCTCGGTTTCACCCGCATGTCCCTTCAGCAACTGAAGGACACGCCGCCCGCCGACCTGCTGGCCCTGGCTGAAAAGCTGGAGGTCGAGAACGCCAACTCCATGCGCAAGCAGGACATGATGTTCTCGATCCTGAATACTCTCGCCGAAGAAGGCGTGGAGATCTCCGGATCCGGCACCATGGAGGTGCTGTCCGACGGCTTCGGCTTCCTGCGCTCGCCGGAAGCCAACTACCTGCCGGGCCCCGACGACATCTACGTCTCGCCCAGCCAGATCCGCAAATTCGGCCTGCGCACCGGCGACTCCGTCGACGGCGGCGTCCGCGCCCCGCGTGAGGGCGAGCGCTATTTCGCCCTGGTCGACGTCAAGCAGATCAACTTCGAGCCGCCGGAAAACGTCCGTCACAAGGTCCATTTCGACAACCTGACGCCGCTCTATCCGGAACAGCGGCTGACCATGGAGCTGCCCGATCCGACCATCAAGGATCGTTCGGGCCGGGTCATCGACATCGTCGCCCCGCTCGGCAAGGGCCAGCGCTGCCTGATCGTCGCCCCGCCTCGCGTGGGCAAGACGGTGATGCTGCAGAACATCGCCAAATCGATCGAGACCAACCACCCTGAATGCTACCTGATCGTCCTGCTGATCGACGAGCGGCCGGAAGAAGTCACCGACATGCAGCGGACGGTGAAGGGCGAGGTCATCGCCTCCACCTTCGACGAACCGGCGACCCGCCACGTCCAGGTGGCCGAGATGGTCATCGAAAAGGCCAAGCGCCTGGTCGAGCACAAGCGCGACGTCGTCATCCTGCTGGACTCGGTCACCCGTCTGGGCCGCGCCTACAACACCACCGTCCCCAGCTCCGGCAAGGTGCTGACCGGCGGTGTCGACGCCAACGCCCTGCAGCGCCCCAAGCGCTTCTTCGGCGCGGCGCGGAACATCGAGGAAGGCGGCTCTCTCACGATCATCGCCACCGCCCTGATCGACACCGGCAGCCGGATGGACGAGGTCATCTTCGAAGAGTTCAAGGGCACCGGTAACTCGGAAATCATCCTCGACCGCAAGGTGGCGGACAAGCGCATCTTCCCGGCCATCGACGTGCTGAAATCCGGCACCCGCAAGGAAGAGCTGATTACTCCGAAGGACCAGCTGACCAAGACCTACATCCTGCGCCGCATCCTGAACCCCATGGGCAGCCAGGACGCCATCGAGTTCCTGCTCGACAAGCTGCGCCAGTCGAAGACCAACGGCGACTTCTTCCAGTCGATGAACACATAAGACTTCAGAACCGTCCTCCCTCCCCTTCATGGGGAGGGTGTCACGCGCAGCGTGACGGGTGGGGAAGTGAGATGAAGGGCGCCAATCGCAATGGTTGGCGCCCTTTGCCGTTCCTGGCCTCTTCTGCAGGCCTGCCGCCTTTCGCTCCTCATATCGGGGAGATGGGCGAGCTCATTGCCGCCACGACAGCCTTGCCTCCGCAGGCTTCCGGTCCATAATGTATCAAGCGATATAAAGTGAGTGCGGCATGGACCAGCCTATCCTGATCATCGGCGCCGGCATGGCTGGCCTGTTCACGGCCCTGGCCCTCGGGAGCCGTGGCCACGCCGTCACCCTCCTTGAGCGTGACCCGCCCCCGCCCGAGGGCGGGGCCGACGAGGCGTTCGACAGCTGGGCCCGCCGGGGCGTCGGCCATCTGCGCCACAGCCACGCCTTCCTCGCCCGCCTGCGCTCCATCGTCGTCGAGCGGCACCCGGCCCTGCACCAGCGCCTGCTCGACGCCGGCTGCCAGGAGCTGAGCTTCGCCTCCGGCCTGACCCCGGCCGCCGCCGCCCGCTACAAGCCCGAACCCGGTGACGAGACCCTCACCGTCCTGACCAGCCGCCGCACGACGCTTGAGCTGGTGCTGCGCCAGTATGTCACCGAGCTGCCGGGCGTCACCCTGCGCTCCGGCGTCAACGTCTCGGGCCTGGCCGGTTCGGTGAAGGATGGCGCCTTTGTCTGCGAGGGCCTGCAGCTCGACGACGGCGAGGTCCTGCCCGGCCTGGTGGTCGACGCGGCCGGTCGCTCCAGCCAGGCCTTCGACTGGCTGGCCGAGGCCGGCATCGAGGTTCCGGAGGAGGCCGAGGACGCCGGCATCCTCTACTACACCCGCCACTACCGCCTTCGTCCCGGGATGGAGCCGCCCGAGCGGGGCGTTGTGCCGGGAGCCGGCGACCTGGGGTTCATCAAGTACGGGGTCTTCCCGGCCGACAACGGATGCTTCTCGATCACCCTGGCCGTGCCGGAGATCGAGGAGGCCCTGCGCCGGGCGGTGATGAAGCCGGAAACCTTCGACGCCCTCTGCGCCCAGATGCCGGGCATCGCCCGCTGGACCGAGCCGACGCGGGCCGAACCGCTCGGCAAGGTTCACGGCATGGGCGACCTGCGCAGCCGCTGGCGCGACATGGCCCCGGGCGGCAAGCCGCTGGCCCTGAACCTGTTTCCGATCGGTGACGGGCTGGTGCGGACCAACCCGCTTTACGGCCGTGGCTGTTCCTTCGCGGCGGTGACCGGCGAGTTGATCGCCCAGGCGCTGGAGGGCCAGACCGACCCGGTCGCTCGCGCGGTGGCGGTTTCCCAGACCATCCGCGCCGAACTGGGACCCTACTACGAGGACATGCGCACCCAGGACCGCGCCGCCATCCGCCGCGCCCGCAACGCGCTGAACGCCGCCTATCGTCCGAGCTTCAAGGCCCGGGCGGTGAAGAGCTTCACTGAAGACGCCATCACCATCGCCATCCGGCGTGACCCGGCCCTGCTGCGCGAGTTCATGCGCGGCTTCCACATGCTGGAAGACAGCCGCGCCTGGCTCAAGCGCCCGGCCAATGCGGTGAAGGTGCTGAGCGCCTGGGCGACGCCCCGGGCCATGAAGCGCGAGTGGTATCCGGCCAAGCTGGGTCCCGAGCGCCGGGAGATGCTGACCACCGTCGGCATCGATCCGCTGGAAGACCCGCGGCGGCTCGGCTTCGCCTGATCCCTACTCCCCGAACCCCTCGCCGGGGGTCAGAGGCGCCAGGCGGATCAGGCGGCTGTCCTCCACCCCGGCTGTGCGGTGCTTGACCACCTCGCGGTAGCCGGGGTCGGTGACCATGGCCAGGAAGGCGCCGGCGTTCGGATACTCGGCGATGAAGGCCAGGTCCCAGCGCTCGTCGGTCGGACCGGTGACCACCGTCTCCGGCCGCCCGGCCCAGACCTGCTTGCCGCCGACCCGGGCGAACACCTCGGCGCTCTCGCGGCCATAGGCGCGGTAGGCCTCAAGACCGGTCAGGCCCTTGCCGTGGTCGGGGTGATCCTCGGGGTAGTCGGCCAGGGCCCTGACCCGCACCAGGTTCAGCATCTGGATCGGGGTGTCGCGCGGCAGGGCCTTGAAGGCGTTGAACTGGTCGCGGGTCGGGTCGATGCTGCTCACGTCTTTGCGTCCTTCGACACGCCCGCCTGCTGCGGGCTACTCAGGATGACGAACTTGGGCGAAATCCACAAACCTTCGTCATGCTGAGTAGCGGCCGAAAGCCGTGTGTCGAAGCACGCAGGTCAATCCTTGAGGGGATCGGCGGCTTCGACCGCGTTGTAGGTCAGCGACAGGAAGACATCCTCGAGGTCAGGGTCCTCGGTGGCGATATCGCGAATGTGCAGGCCCTGGGCCCGCACGGCGGCCAGCACCTGCTCGACGCTCGACTGGCCGGTCTTGTAGGTCACCGAGAAGGCCCCGCCGGCCCGCAGTTTGGTCTCGAACCCGGCCAGTGACGGGGCATTGGCCACCGGCTCCTCGGGCGTCACCACCACGTTGCGGGTGTCCAGTCGCTTGAGCAGGGTCGCGGTCGGTTCGCTGGCCACCACCTCGCCCCGGTTGATGTTGGCGATGCGGTCGCACAGCTCCTGGGCTTCTTCCAGATAGTGGGTGGTCAGGACGATGGTCACGCCCTGGCGGTTCAGCTCCAGCACATAGGCCCAGAGCTGCTTGCGCAGTTCGACGTCGACCCCGGCGGTCGGCTCGTCGAGGATCAGCACCGGCGGATTGTGGACCATGGCTTTCGCCACCATCAGCCGGCGCTTCATGCCGCCCGACAGCTGGCGCACATAAGCTTTCGCCTTGTCCGACAGACCCATCGCCGCCAGCAGCTCGGCCGTCCGCCGGTCAGCCTTCTTGACCCCGTACATGCCGGCCTGGGTCTCCAGCGACTCTTCCGGCGTGAAGAAGACGTCGGCGGCCAATTCCTGCGGCACCACACCGATGGCGGCGCGGGCGTCGCGCGGTCGCTCGTCGATGTCGCGGTCCCAGATCCTGACCGTCCCCGAGGTCTTGCGGGTCAGCCCGGCCAGGATGTTGATGAAGGTCGACTTGCCCGCCCCGTTGGGCCCCAGCAGGCCGAAGATCGAGCCGCGCGGCACTTGCAGATCGATACCGTTCAGGGCCCGCTTTTCCGGCGTGGTCTTGGTGGCGGCGTAGGTCTTGAAGACCCCTTTGGCCTCGATGGCGTAGTCGGGCAGATCCATAGGCATCCGATCAGAATATTCGGCCCGAACGCGCAGGGTGCTTTTCCTTGAGCGGGCTTGGCTCTAGGTATGCTCCGAAACGGCCCAAGCCAAGGCCGAGCCGACTATTCATTCGAGACACCGCATGGCCCGCAAAGCCCCCGCCACCCGCCCGACCAACACGCCCCCGGAAAAGCTCGGTGGGGCCGCGCCTGCCATGGCCGCCCCCGAAACCATTACGGTGACCAGCCACCGCATCGCCTGCGACGGCGTCGGCGGGGCGCTGGGTCACCCGCGCGTCTGGCTGGAAATGGGCGCGGCCGGCTGGGTCGACTGCGGCTACTGCGACCGCCGCTTCGTGGCCGCCACGGCCCCGGGCGACGAGAACGAACAGCTGGCCCCGGGCGTCTACGAGGGGTCTGCCGGCCACTGAGGTCTGTGCGTGCTTCGACACGCGACCAGCGGTCGCTGCTCAGCATGACTGACTGTCTTGAACTGCACTCCGGTCCGTCATCCTGAGCAGCCCGCATTGCGGGCGTGTCGAAGGACGCACCCTGTAAGCAGCCGAAAACCGCCAGCGGGCGTCACAGGCCGATCCTGTCAGATGATCACCCCCGCCGCCTTCCTGGAAAGCGGTGATTCCGAAGCCTTAACCGAGGCGGGCGAAGGCATCCCCGACCTCAACAAGCGATTCGGCTAGGGTTTGGCTTCGGCCGCCTCGTCCGCCAGGTTGAAGTCGATCGGCAGCTTGACCCTCGCGCCCGCCACCGGGCGGCCCGTGGTGCTCCAGGGGTTCATCTGCATCAGCTGGGCGATGGCGACCGCGGAGGCGCCAAAGCCCATGCCGTCCGGCCGCTCGCGGCCCACCTTGCAGTCCGTCAGCCGGCCGTCCTCGGCGACCAGGCAGTCTGCGACGCCCCGGCCCGCCTTCACACCCGCCTCCGCCGCCTGCGCCGGATAGACGCTCAGCACCTTCTCGGCCTTGACCGTGGTGATCCAGAGGGGGTCCTTCACGGTCAGGCTGCGGCCCTCGATGCTGGCCGGGTTCAGGAAATGAAAGCCGATCAGGACGTCGGACCGGGCGTACTGCCTGGCTTCCTCCGCCGTCAGCCTGACCTGGAAGCGCCCCGCCAGGTCGCGGGCGGCCTTGCCGAAGCCGCCGCCGGTCTGGCGCACCACGGTGCAGTTGGCCAGTTCACCATCGACCTTCAGGGCGCAGCGCAAGACGGCGACACCGTCTTCGCCGTCAGCGCCCATCGGCCAGGCGGCGGTCATCTCGGCGAGGCTGGGCGCCCGGGCGAAGACCGGCTGGTAGATCACGTAGCGGGCGCCGGGCGAGGGCGAGGAAAACTGGAAGGGCAGGGTCACCTCGCCGCCATCGACCGGCTTGCCGTTGACCTTTTGCGGATAGAACAGGGTCGACCGTTCGGCGAGTTTTACCGCCGCCTCGCCAAAGCCCAGACCCCAGGGACCTTCCTGCACCACTTCGCAGTCCCGGGCCCGGCCGTTCAGGGCGATCTTGCATCGGATCGTCGCCCGGCCGCTGATGCTGCGGTCGATGTTGCTGGACGGGTAGGCGCTGGCGACATCCGCCCCGCTCGGCTTTGAGCGCCACTGCGGCGCCTCGACGACTTCGGGCGGTGTCTGGGCAAGAGCGGCGCCGGCGCCGGTCAGGGTCAGGGCGAGGGTCAGGAGGGTGCGAACAATCATGGCTTGGCTTTCGGGGCCGGTTCATCGGCCTGGGTGAAGTTGATCGGCAAGCGGATGCGGGCCCCGTCGACCGGGCGGCCGTCGTCGGTCCAGGGGTTCATCTGCATGACGCCGGCGATGGCCACGGCGGCTGGGCCGAAGCCGAGGTCGGCGGGGTTCTCGCGGGCCACCTTGCAGTCGGTCAGCTTTCCGTCGGCGGCGACCAGGCAGTCTGCCACGCCCTGGCCGGCTTTCACCCCGGCGTCGGCGGCGATGTCGGGATAGAGGGCCAGAACCTTGTCCTGGCGCAAGGTCACGGTCCAGCGCGGGTTGGGAACCTTGCGGGCCTGCCCGACGGGTTGATTGGGGTTGAGGAAGCGGAAGGGCAGATTGACCAGCCCACCCTTTACCTTGGCCGCCTCTTCGGGCGCCAGGAAGAGTTGGAACCGGCCGGCAAGGCTCATCGCCGCGTCGCCGAAGCCCTTGTTCACGGGCAGCTGGGCCAGCCGGACGCAGTCCTTGAGATAGCCCGTCGTCATCACGGTGCAGCGCAGGTTGGCCGAACCCTCGGCGATATCGCCCGCTCCTTTGGGCCAGGCGGCGGCCATGTCGGCGAAGCTGGGGGCCTTGATCCAGACCGGCTCGTTGATGCCGGCGCGGGTCGGGACACTCGCTCTGTAGCCGCCCGCGAAGCTCAGCGGGATGCGCACGGTCGAGCCCTCCACCGGTTTGCCATCCACCGTTCTGGGCTTCATCTGGAACGAACCGGCCAGCATCAGGGCGGCGGGGCCGAAGCCCAGCCCTTCGGGGGTTTCGCTGACCACCTTGCAGTCGCGCAAGGCGCCGGTGACGTTGACGGTGCAGAGGATCACCGCCTTGCCGCCGACGCCCTTTTGGGCGGCTTTGGCCGGCCAGACATTGCTGATGTCATCGCCGCTCGGCTTGCGCAGCCATTCGGGCTTGGTGATGACGGGTTCCCGCTTGGCCGGCTCTGCCGTCGGCGGTGTCTGGGCCATGGCCGGGGCGCCCCCCAGCACGACGAGACCGGCCACCAGAACAACGCTACGCACGGTAAAATCCTCCCCCAACTCGCGCCGCAACCTGCCAATTTCTGCGTCGCTTGCAAAGGGGCGCTGACCCGGCGCGCGGTAGCCCCTATTCTGCATCCATGAGCGATGCAGCCACCACCCAAGACAGCCGCCCCCTGACCCAGGACGGCCCGCCGATCCGGCTCTACCTGATCGATGGCTCCGCCTACATCTTCCGGGCCTATCACGCCCTGCCGCCGCTGACCCGCAAGTCGGATGGCCTGCCGGTCGGGGCCGTGGCCGGTTTCTGCAACATGCTGTTCAAGCTGCTGCGCGACACCAAGGAAGACGCGCCGACCCATTTCGCGGTCATCTTCGACCATTCGGAGAAGACCTTCCGCAACAAGATGTATGACCTCTACAAGGCCCACCGGCCGCCGCCGCCGGAGTACCTCGTCCCGCAGTTCGCCCTGGTTCGCGACGCAACGCGCGCCTTCGGGGTGCCGGGCATCGAACTGCCCGGCTATGAGGCCGACGACCTGATCGCCGCCTATGCCTGCCGGGTGCGGGAGATGGGCGGCGAGGCCATCATCGTCTCGTCCGACAAGGACCTGATGCAGCTGGTCGGCAACGGGGTGACCATGCTGGACACCATGAAGAACGTCCGCATCGGCCCCGATCAGGTGTTCGAGAAGTTCGGCGTCATGCCGGACAAGGTGGTCGATGTTCAGGCCCTGTGCGGCGACAGCGTCGACAATGTGCCCGGCGCCCCCGGCATCGGCGTCAAGACCGCCGCCCTGCTGATCAACGAGTTCGGCGACCTCGACACGCTGCTGGCCCGGGCCGGAGAGATCAAGCAGGACAAGCGCCGCCAGACGCTGATCGACTTCGCCGACCAGATCCGCCTGTCGCGGGCCCTGGTGCAGCTCGATTGCGACACGCCCCTGCCCGAGCCCATCGCCGACCTCACGGTCCGCGACCCCGACAAGGACACTCTGGCCGCCTTCCTGTCCGAGATGGGCTTCAACACCCTGCTTCGCCGTATAGGCGTCGCCGCCGAGGGCGGCGGCATGGCGCCCCGGCCGCTGCCGGGTTTCGGCAAGCCTCCGGAAGCGGCGCCCGCGCCGGCCACGCCCGAGCCGGCGGCCATCGAGATCGACGTCACCAAGTACGAATGTGTCCGCGACCTGGAGACCCTAGACCGCTGGATCGCCGACGCCTACGAGGCCGGCGTCATCGCCTTTGACACCGAGACCGACGCGCTGGGGTCGGCCACGGCCGGCCTCTGCGGCGTGTCGCTGGCCACGGCGCCGGGCCGCGCCTGCTACATCCCCCTGACCCATGAGGCGGTGGGCGGCGATCTCCTGACCGAGGCCGCCCCGGTCGAGTCCCAGATCGACAAGGCGACGGCCCTGGCCCGCCTCAAGCCGTTGCTGGAATCGCCGGCCGTGCTGAAGGTGGCGCAGCACGCCAAGTACGACATCGCTGTCATGGCCCTGCGCGGCATCGATGTGGCCCCCATCGACGACACCATGCTGATCTCCTACGTGCTGGAGGCGGGCCTGCATAACCACGGCATGGACGAGCTTTCGGAGCTCTGGCTCGGTCACAAGCCGATCCCGTTCAAGCAGGTGGCCGGGAGCGGCAAGGCGCAGATCAGCTTCAAGCATGTGCCGCTGAACGAGGCGACCTGCTACGCCGCAGAGGACGCCGACGTCACCCTGCGCCTCTGGCGCAAGCTGAAGCCGCGCCTGGCCCGCGAGGGCATGCTGACCGTCTACGAGACCCTCGAGCGGCCGCTGCCGCCGGTCATCGCCGCCATGGAGAACGCCGGGGTCAAGGTCGACACTGACGAGCTGCGCCGGCTTTCCCACGACTTCTCCCTGCGTATGGCCGACTTCGAGACCAGGGCGCATGAGCTGCTCGGTCGGCCGTTCAACCTCGGCAGCCCCAAACAGATAGGCGAGGTGCTGTTCGGCGAAATGGGCCTGGAGGGCGGCAAGAAGACTGCCACCGGCCAGTGGGCGACCGACGTCGACGTGCTGGAAAGCCTGGCCGCCAAGGGCCACGACCTGCCCCGCCTGATCCTCGACTGGCGCCAGCTGTCGAAGCTGAAGGGCACCTATACCGACAACCTGATCGCCGCCATCTCGCCCAGGACCGGCCGCATCCACACCGCCTACGCCATGGCCTCCACGACGACGGGGCGCCTCTCCTCCTCCGATCCCAACCTGCAGAACATCCCGATCCGCACCGAGGAAGGCCGCAAGATCCGCAAGGCCTTCATCGCCGAGCCGGGCCATGTGCTGATCAGCGCCGACTACAGCCAGATCGAACTGCGCCTTCTGGCCCATGTCGGCGACATCCCGCAGCTGAAGAGCGCCTTCAAGGAGGGGCTCGACATCCACGCCATGACGGCGTCGGAGATGTTCGACACCCCCATCGAGGGCATGCCCGCCGAGGTCCGCCGCCGGGCCAAGGCCATCAACTTCGGCATCGTCTACGGCATCAGCGCCTTTGGCCTGGCCAACCAGCTGTCGATCCCGCAGGGCGAGGCGGCGGACTACATCAAGACCTACTTCCGCCGCTTCCCCGGCATCGGCGACTACATGGAGGAGATGCGGGCCCAGGTGCGCCAGAACGGCTTCGTCACCACCATTTTCGGCCGCAAGATCAATATCCCGGAGATCAACGGCAAGAGCGTCGCCCAACGCCAGTTCGCCGAACGGGCCGCCATCAACGCCCCGCTGCAGGGCGCCGCCGCCGACATCATCCGCCGCGCCATGGCCCGCATGCCGGACGCCCTGCGCGAGGCCGGTCTGAGCTCAAGGATGCTTCTGCAGGTGCACGACGAACTGGTCTTCGAGGCCAGCGAGGCCGAGGCCGAGGCGACCATCTCCGTCGCCAAGCGGGTCATGGAGGGCGCCCCCTTCCCGGCCGTGCAGATCAGCGTGCCGCTGGTCGTCGAGGCGCGGGCGGCGAAGAACTGGGACGAGGCGCACTAGCGGCGGTCAGCCCCGCGGCAGATGCGGGGTGACCTTGGCCTTGAGCAGCCGCACCAGCGCCTCATCCATGAACGCGTAGTCGTCCGGGATATCCAGACAGATCACCCGGCCCCGCAACGCCTTGCGGTACTTCTGCTGCAGCTTCAACCGATGCGGCCGCTCCATGACGAAGATCAGGTCGGCCCAGGCCACCAGTTCGGCGTCCAGCGGCGTCTCGGCGTCGTTGTTGGTGCCGGCCGAGGCGGTTTCCACCCCGGGCCAGGTCGCGAAGACCTGTTCGGCCGTAGGGCTGCGCAGACGGTTCTGGCTGCAGATGAACAGCACCGTCTTCATCAGTCGAAGACGCTGTCCTGCGAGTGAGCCCACTGGTTCCGGGCGATCGGGTTGATCAGCCCCAGGAAGGCGATGTTGCCGGCGATGCTCAGGCTATAGCCGATCACGGCGATGACCGCCCCGAACTGCAGGGTGTCGACATTGCCGACCAACCGGCCGGAGACGTTGTCGACGATGTTGCCGACCAGCCAGAGGCCCCACCACCAGCGCATCAGCACCGGCGTTTCGATGGTTCGCCAATGGCCGGGGTTCTGGGCCGAGGCCCAGATCTCCTCCATGGTCTGGAACGGACGCCACAGGTTCATGATCGGGATGAAGAAGAAGCCCCAGGCCCAGCCGGGCGTGGTTTCAATCCCGCCGCTCAGGGCGCGGGCGTTCTTGTTGGCCCGCCAGAACCAACGCAGGATTATGAGAATTCGCGGGATGATGAAGCCGATGTAGACCATCGCCGTCAGCGAGAAGATCATCTGGCCGAGCGTCGGATCGAGCGTCTCGTCCAGCGGCATGACCTGGGCCATCCCGGAGGCCTCGGCCAGCATCATCAGGCCAAGAGCCGCCGAAAAGGCGATATCCACCCAGACGAAGCCGCTGACCCACCGCGTCAATGGCCGCGAGTCCCGGAAGTTGGCGATATCCGGCCCTGGCCCGGCCGGCCCGGCGGGCGCGAACGGTCGCCCGTCGCTCACCTCCGGTTCGGCCTTGAACAGGTTGGGATCAATCAGGCTCACGGCCCGACCTGGACCAGCACCCAGATCGCCTTGGCGAGAGCGCCCAGCAGCAGGACGACGATGGCCAGGCCCTGGATCAGGAAGCCCAGCGAGCGGGCCCCCGGATCCTTCACATAACCGGTGGCGTACAGCAGCCGCCCGATGATCCAGACCAGGCCGAGGCCCGCGGCGGTAAAGTCGCTGAACGGGAAGGTCGGATAGATCAGGGTGAACAGCCACAGGCTGGTCAGATAGATGGGCAGGCTCTCCAGGGTGTTCAGATGCACCCGGACGTGGCGCTCCAGGTCCGGATGGCCGGTCATGGCCGGGGCGGCGATGCCGGTGCGGCCACGGGCCCCGCCGACCCGCATCATCATCCAGATGACGACGAGCAGTGAAACGCAGGTGACGATCGCCACCAGGGCGTGTTGGTCTCTCATGATCTTGCCTCCCTGCCGGCGCTGTTGTCCGATTGGACAGGCCGGCTCCCTGAGGAACAGGCTGTCACGGTTCGCCGGTGTTGCAAACCGGCCGGCGGGTCATCGCGGGCCGATCCTCTGCTGTGCGCCCGGGGAAACGTTTGGCGTTCGGGGCGTTACCAGCAGTCCACGGACGAACCCTGGAGGCTTCCATGCCGGACCAGTCCACCGCCATCGACCTCATCCGCTACCGGGAAACCCACGGCAAGCTGTTCGTGAAGTTCCGCAGCGGCGACGAATACGTCTACGTCGGCGTGCCGGGCGAGGTGCACCGCAGCTTCGTCGAGGCGGAGTCGCAGGGGCAGTTCTTCCACAGCGAAATCCGCGATCGCTATCCCTACAACCGCATCGACGACGCCCCGTAGCGGCCCATCAGCCTTCGCGCTTGGCCCGCTTGGCCAGGCCGCGCAGGCGCAGGGCGTTCAGCTTGATGAAGCCGGCGGCGTCGCGCTGGTCGTAGGCCACCTTGCCCTCTTCGAAGGTCACAAGTTCCTGGTCGTACAGGCTGTAACGGCTGGTCCGGCCGATGATGCTGACGTTGCCCTTGTAGAGCTTGACCCGCACCTGGCCGGTCACCTTTTCCTGGCTGAAGTCGATGGCCGCCTGCAGCATCATCCGCTCGGGGGCGAACCAGAAGCCGTTGTAGATGAGCGACGCATAGCGCGGCATCAGCTCGTCCTTCAGGTGCATGGCGCCCCGGTCCAGCGTGATGCTCTCGATGCCGCGGTGGGCGGCCAGCAGGATGGTGCCGCCGGGAGTCTCGTAGACGCCGCGGCTCTTCATGCCGACGAAGCGGTTCTCGACCAGGTCCAGGCGGCCGACGCCGTTGTCGTGGCCGAGCTGGTTCAGTCTGGTCAGCAGGGCGGCCGGCGACAGGGCCTCGCCGTTGATGGCCACGGGGTCGCCGCGCTCGAAGTCCATGGTGAAGATGGTCGGGGTGTCCGGCGCGTCTTCCGGCGAGATGGTCCGCATATGGACGAACTCGGGGGCTTCGACCGCCGGGTCTTCCAGCACCTTGCCCTCGGAGGAGCTGTGCAGCAGGTTGGCGTCGACGCTGAAAGGGGCCTCGCCGCGCTTGTCCTTGGAGATCGGGATCTGGTGCTGCTCTGCGAACTCCAGCAGGGCCTCGCGGCTCTTGAAGTCCCATTCGCGCCAGGGGGCGATGACGGTGATGTCGGGCTCCAGCGAATAGTAGCCGAGCTCGAACCGCACCTGGTCGTTGCCCTTGCCGGTCGAGCCGTGGGAGACCGCGTCGGCCCCGACCTTGCGCGCGATCTCGATCTGCTTCTTGGCGATCAGCGGCCGGGCGATGGAGGTGCCGAGCAGATACTGGCCTTCATAGACGGTGTTGGCCCGGAACATCGGGAAGACGTAGTCGCGGACGAATTCCTCGCGCACATCCTCGATGAAGATGTTCTCCGGCTTGATGCCGAGCAGCAGGGCCTTCTCGCGGGCCGGCGACAGCTCCTCGCCCTGGCCGAGATCGGCGGTGAAGGTCACCACCTCGGCCTGGTACTCGGTCTGCAGCCATTTGAGGATGATCGAGGTGTCGAGCCCTCCCGAATAGGCGAGAACGACCTTCTTGATCTTCTTGTCGGCCACGGGCGGCATCCTTCGCGCAAACATAAACAGAGGTGCGCGCCTTCAACGCCCAAGGGGCGTTTGGGTCAACCCCGCCGGGGGATTTTTCAGGCCCTGCCCGGGTCCAGCCGGTAGTGGCCGAACAACTGGGCCGAGGGATGGGGCGTGGCCACCAGCGCACCGCCGCCGATATTCTCGATGATGATCGCCTCGCCTTCGGCGGTGCGCCGGCCGGTGGCGATCAGGATGTGGGGCAGATTTCCGGGCATCAGTCGCTGGGTGACCAGGTCGCCGGCCTTCCAGGGCGCGCCCGGCGGCAGCCTGGCCCCCTTGCGGCGCAGGAAGACTTCAAGGTTCGGCACCCGCCGGTGGTCGATGTTGCTGTCGGGCCGGCGCAGGCCCCAGGTGCGGGGATAGGCGGCGAAGTTGGCCGCCATGTCGCGGTGCACCCGCTCCTGCAGGTCGAGGCCGAAGGCCGTGCGATAGGCGCGGATCACCACATCGCTGCAGACGCCCCGCTCGAGCGGCACATCACCGCCGGGGAAGGCCAGGCGCACGTAAGCCGGATCGTACCCGGTGGTCCGGCCGACCTGTGCTTTCGCCGCCGCCACCAGCCGCTCGCCCCACGCAGCCGGCTCGGCCCGGGCTATGGCGGGCAGAAGCAGCGCGGGAGCGGTCAGCAGCAGCATGCGGCGGTCGAACATGGTGCGATGACGCCTGCGATTTGCGGCGGCTTGTGGGCCGTCCTCAGAGGTCCTCGCGCCGATCCACGTCCTTGTGGATGCCGGCCTCATAGGTCGGGACCAGCGCCAGACGGTCATCCAGCCCCTTGAGCAGATGCCCCGCCCCATGATCGCCGGTCAGATGGCGGATAGGCTCAAACAGCGCCCGGCCCAGCAGCACGGGGTGGCCGCGTCGGCCTTCAAACGTCGGGGCGGCGGCGTCATGGTCCGGCGTCATCGCTTCGGCCAGCGCATTGGCGACGAACGGCGGAATGGCCGGCATGTCCGCGAGGAAGACGAAAGCGCCGGCCGCATCCTCCGGCAGGCTGGCGATCCCGGCCCGCAGCGAGGCCGAAAGGCCCTCGCCATGATCGGCGGCATGGACCAGAGCCAGGCGGTGGGACTGACCGATCCGCTCGGCAAACGCCCTGGCAGCGGCGGTGACGCCTGCCGCATGACCGCCCGTCACGACCGTCACCCTGGCCACCGGCGCCGCGAAGGCCGCGCGCAGGGCGCCGTCGATCAACTGCCCGCCATTCCAGGGCGCCAACAGCTTCGGTCCGCCGAACCGGCTGCTCAGTCCCGCCGCCAGAACCAGCGCCTGCCACCCTGTCCCTGTCGCCCCCCCTGTCACCCCCCCTGTCACCATCGCCTCATCGCGCCTATTCTTGATCCTGGATGACACCCTACGACGCCCCACCCGCGCAAGCGACCGCCCCAGGCGCCCTGGTTGACGACCAGCCCCTGCTCGACGCCTTCGCGCGCCGGGTCTCCTACCTGCGGGTGTCCGTGACGGACCGTTGCGACCTGCGCTGCGTCTACTGCATGGCCGAGCGGATGGTCTTTCTGCCCAAGGCCGAGGTGCTCAGCCTCGAGGAGCTCGACCGCGTCGCCTCGGTCTTCATCGGCCTCGGGGTCAAGAAGCTGCGCCTGACCGGTGGCGAGCCGCTGGTCCGCAAGGGCTTCATGGAGCTGGTGCGGGGCCTGTCGCGCCATCTGCAAAGCGGCGGAGGGTTGCAGGAACTGACCCTGACGACCAACGGCACCCGCCTGGCCCACCACGCCGCCGAACTGGCCGACCTCGGCGTGCGCCGCATCAACGTCTCGCTCGACACCCTCAAGCCCGACCTCTTCCGCACCCTGACCCGCGGCGGCGATCTGGCCCAGGTGATGGCCGGCCTCGAGGCCGCCCGCGCCGCCGGTATCAGGCTGAAGATCAACACCGTCGCCCTGGCCCGCGACAACGCCGCCGAAATCCCGGCCCTGATCCAGTGGGCCCATGGCGACGGCATGGACCTGACCCTGATCGAGACCATGCCGATGGGCGAGATCGAGGCCGACCGCACCGACCAGTACCTGTCCCTGAAAGCCGTCCGGGAGGAACTGGCCAGCTACTGGACCCTCGAAGATCTGCCGCTGTCGACCGGCGGCCCGGCCCGTTATGTGCGCATCGCCGAGACCGGCGGGCGCCTCGGCCTCATCACGCCGCTCAGCCACAATTTCTGCGAGGCCTGCAACCGCGTCCGTCTCACCTGCACCGGCACCCTGCACACCTGCCTGGGCCAGGACGACGCCACCGACCTGCGGGCCGTGATGCGGGACGGCGGCTCTGACGACGACCTCGCCGCCGCCATCCGCATCGCTATCCTGGGCAAGCCGAAGGGCCACGACTTCCAGATCGGCGGCGCACCCTCGGTCGCCCGCCACATGTCGACGACGGGCGGCTGATGGCGAAAGTCCTGCTGTTCGGCCGCTTCGCCGACCTCGCCGGCTGGCGCGAGAAGACCCTCGAGGCCGCCACCCTGTCAGAGCTCCGCGCTCTGCTGTCGGCTGATCCGCGCCTTGCCGAGGCCCTGACCGGGCCGTCGGTCCAGGTCGCCGTCGACAAGACCCTGGTCCGGGGCGACGCCGCCCTGACCGCGACCTCCGAGGTCGCCTTCCTGCCGCCGATGAGCGGAGGATGAGCGTCACCCTCCAGACCGCGCCCTTCGACCCGGGCCAGCTGCTGACCCGTTTCTCCGAGGGCCGGGACGAGACCGGCGCCATCGCCAGTTTCACCGGCCTGGCCCGCGCCGAACGCGGCCAGACCACGGCCCTGGAGCTGGAGGCCTACCAAGGCTTCACCGACGTCGAGATCACCCGGATCGTCGACGCCGCCCTCCTCCGCTTCGGCCTGCAGGACGCCATGGTCGTCCACCGCATCGGGGCCATTGCGCCGGGCGAGGCCATCGTCTTCGTCGCCTGCGCCGCCGCGCATCGCCGGGCCGCCTTCGAGGCCTGCGACCACCTGATGGACTGGCTGAAATCCCGCGCCCCCTTCTGGAAGAAGGAGCACGGCCCGGACGGCGCCCGCTGGATCGAGCCGACGGACCGCGACAGGACCGACGCCGCGCGCTGGGATGCGTCCTTCGACACGCCTGCTCCGCAGGCTGCTCAGGATGACTGACAGCGGTGTTGTTTCAAAATAAGTAGTCATGCTGAGCAGCGGCCGCAGGCCGCGTGTCGAAGCACGCACAAGGCCGGAGCGCCCATGACCACCCTCTCCATTGGCGGCAAGATCGACGAGGCCTGGGCCTTCAAGCCGGTGCGGGTCGCCGTGCTGACCGTTTCCGACACCCGCGACGAGGAAAGCGACACCTCCGGCCATCTGCTGGCCGAGCGGGTCACTTCGGCCGGCCACGAGCTGGCCGACAGGAAGATGGTCAAGGACGACGTCGGCGACATCCGCCTGCAGATCAAGGCCTGGGTCGCCTCCGGCTCGGTCGACGCCATTGTCACCACCGGCGGCACGGGTCTCACCGGGCGGGATGTGACGCCGGAAGCGGTGCGGCCCCTGTTCGACAAGGAGATCGACGGCTTCTCGGTGATCTTCCACCTGGTCAGCTACCAGAGCGTCGGCCTCTCCACCCTGCAATCGCGGGCCCTGGCCGGCATCGTCGGCGGGGTGTTCGTCTTCTGCCTGCCGGGCTCGAACGGGGCGGTCAGGGACGGCTGGGACAAGGTCATCGCCGCCCAGCTCGACAGCCGCCACCGGCCCTGCAACATGGTCGAGCTGATGCCGAGGCTTCTTGAGCAATGAAAAGGTTTCTGGAGCAATGAAAAGGTTTCTGGAGCAGTGAGCCGCCTCACCCACCTCGACGACCAGGGCCGGGCCCGCATGGTCGACGTCTCGGACAAGACCTCCACCCTGCGCGAGGCGGTGGCGACGGGTCTGTTGCGAACGACGCCGGAGGTTCGCGATCTGGCGGTGACGGGCAAGGCCGCCAAGGGCGATGTCATCACCACCGCCGAACTGGCCGGCGTCATGGCCGCCAAGCGCACCAGCGACCTGATCCCCCTCTGTCACCCCTTGGCTCTGAGCAAGGTCGGGGTTGTGGTCACCCCCTGCGACGACGGCTTCGAGGTCACCGCCACGGTCCGCACGACGGGACCGACCGGCGTCGAGATGGAGGCCCTGACGGCGGTTTCCGTGGCCTGTCTGACCCTCTACGACATGCTCAAGGCCGCCGACAAAGGCATGGTCATCGACCAGGTGCGGCTGATCTCCAAGACCGGCGGCAAGTCCGGTGACTGGAACCGACCCTAGACCCTTTCAGGTTTTGATGTACGCATCAAAACCTGATCAAAAGGGTCTAGAATCAAATATTTAGAGCACGTCCGGGCGGCGGAACCGCGTACACTTCCGCCTGACGTGCTCTAGGTTTCAGTTGAACTGCTCGGGCAGGTCCATGGCGTCGTGCAGGAGTCGCACGACCTCCAGCTGATGCTCATCGTGCCGATAGACAATGAGATGCCTCGGCCGCCGGACCCGAGCTTGAACAGGCATGGCTCGGGCGACATGCCGAAGATGGTAGAAGATCAGGCCTGTCGGTGCGTAGGCCCGGGTATGAGCCGCGGGCTGATCCGGTTCATCGAGGAGCAGCTGGAAGGGCGTGACGATCGATCTGCGGTATCGGTCGGCAGCTTCCGCCCCATGCAGCGTTTCGCTTTCCCGGACGATCTGGACAAACTGCCGCCGCGCCGTCGAGCCGACGATCAGCCGTCTCAATCGCCAGCTCTGCGGCCGAGTTCATTGGCCCAGGCCTCAATGTCATCGACGACTTCGAAGTCTCCGCGATCCAGATCATCGAGGCCAACCTGGATTGCTGATTTCAAGGCTTCGATCTTCGCCGCCCGATCTTCGTCGCGTTCGGACAGCAGGCGCAGTCCGGCGCGGACAACCTCGCTGGCATTCTGGAATTCACCGGTCGCGACCTTCTGCTCGACGAATTGATCGAGTTGCTTCGTCAGATTGACATTTCGCGTCGCCATACCTCCCAGAATGCCACGACTGGCAATAATTGCCAATCATCACCGATGGCTCAGGCCCGGCCGTCAGGCAGGTCTCCCGGTCAGGCCGGCGTCATGCCAGCCATCTCCGCCGAGATCGCCCGCGCCGCTGCTTTCGGATCACCCGCCGCCGTGATCGGTCGGCCGACCACCAGATGGCTCGCCCCGCCGGCCAGGGCGTCGGCCGGCGTCGCCGCCCGGGCCTGATCGTTCATCGCCGCCCCGGCCGGACGCACGCCCGGCGTCACCACCAGGAAGTCCGGGCCGCCGATGCGGCGGGCGATATGGGCTTCATGCGGGCTGGCCACAACGCCGTCGATGCCGGCGTCCACCGCCTGGCGCACCCGCCGTTCGATCAGCGCCTCCACGCCCATGCCATAGCCCATCTCGGCCAGGTCCTGCCCGGTCAGACTGGTCATGACGGTAACCCCAAGGATTTTCGCCGAGGTCTCGCCGCCCCGACCACGGACCGCCGCCGCCATCACCTGCGGTTCGGCATGCACGGTGAGAAGATCACAGGCGCCGCCGGCGACAATCGCCGCCGTCGCCTTCTCGACCGTCGCCCCGATGTCGTGCAGTTTCCAGTCGAGGAATACCGACCGGCCGCGCGCCTTCAGATCGCGGGCCATTTCCATGCCGCCCGTCGCCAGAAGCTGCAGGCCGACCTTGTAGAAGGACACGCTGTCTCCCAGCGTCTCGACCAGATCCTCGGCCTCGGCGCGGGTCGGCAGGTCGAGGGCGACGATCAGGCGGGGGTCGGCAGTCATGACTAGCTCCCGGCGCGCCGAAACAGCGTTCGACGCGCGAATCTTTGAGTTTTGGGCTAGAGAGGCTGAATGAGCGCCACAGACCTCTTCGTCAACTTCTTCGTCGCCCTGTTCGCCCTGATCGATCCGACCGGCAACGTGCCCGTCTTCGCGGCGGCGACGGCCGGCGCCCTGGCGGCCGGACGGCGGATGGTGGCGCTCTATATCTGCGTCTTCGCCTTCCTGTTCCTGTCCTTCTTCTACTTCACCGGCCTGACCCTGCTGGAGTTCTTCGGCATCAGCCTGGCCGCCTTCCGTATCGCCGGCGGGGTGATCCTCTTCCTGCTTGGCCTCGACATGGCCCGCGACGACTTCACCGCCAAGTTCGCCGACGCCGCCGAGATCGGCGAGAAGGAAGGCGCGGTCGCCTATGCCCGCCGAAGGTTCGAGCGGCTGGTGGTGCCCTTCGCCATGCCGCTGCTGATCGGCCCCGGGGCCATCTCGACGGTGATCATCTACGCCAGCGAGGCCAAGCAGCTGGGCTGGGTCGGCGACGCGGCGGCGGTCGCGGCCCTGTTCGCCGTGTCGCTGGCCACCATGATCTGCTTCTGGCTCACCCCGATCATCAGCAAGGCGCTCGGCCGCATCGGCATGACCATCATCGTGCGGGTGCTGGGCCTGATTCTCTGCGCCATGGCGGTGCAGTTCATCATCGTCGGGGTGTCGGACACCACCAGGGGCCTGATCACGCCGGCGGCGGCGGCGCCGTACGCGACCGATCGTTAGGCCTGCGTATTCCTGAACCGGCCGCCCTGGCTGGCCATCAGGGCCAGCATCCATTCGTCGGGGATCAGCTTGGTCAGGGCCGCGATGGTCTTGTTCGGCGCGCCCGGCACGCAGACCGGCCGGTTGGCCTCGGCCGCCTCATAGCCGTTGGCGGCCACCTCGTCGGCGCCCAGCCACAGCCAGTCCGGGGTGGCGCTGGTGACCAGGTCCCGGGTGCCGTTGACGTCATGGAACTCGCTGTAGGTGAAGCCGGGGCACAGCGCCGTGACATGGACACCGCTGTTCTCGGTCTCCAGATGCAGGCTCTGGCTGAAACGGACCAGAAAGCTCTTCGAGGCCGCATACAGCGTATGACCCGCTGCACCCGGCATCAGCCCGGCCAGGGAGGCGACGTTGACGATGCGGCCGAACTTGCGGTCGATCATGCCGGGAACGACCTTGTGGGCCAGCTCTGACGGCGCCGTGACCATCACCTGGATGAAGTCCTTCTGGGCTTCCCATTTGCTCTCGGCATAGACGCCGGGCAGGCCGTAGCCGGCGTTGTTGACCAGGGCGTCGACGTCGCGGCCATGGGCGGCAAGCTGGGCGAGGATGGCGTCCGGGGCGCCCGGATCGGTCAGGTCGGCGGCAAGGGTCAGGGTCTCGACGCCGGACCGCAGGGAGATGTCCTCGGCCAGGGTGGCAAGCTTGTCGGCCCGGCGCGCGGTCAGGGCCACGTCATAGCCATGGGCGGCGTAGATTCGGGCGAAGGCGGCGCCGATGCCGGCGGAGGCGCCGGTGATCAGGGCGAGGCGGCGGGCCATGCGGCTTTGAAATCCCCAGCGAGTGTTAAGGAGAAACTGACCTGCGCCGCGCCCACGATCAAGCGGCGCTGGCGTCCTTCTCCGGTTCGGCCAGCAAGTCGAGCACGGTGATGCGGCCAAGCCGCTCCGACGCGGCGCTGTCGGCGGCGCGGATGGCGGCGCTGACGGCGTCGGGAATGCGCTCGCCGACAGGACAGCCCTTCACCCCGGCCGGGGCGACGCCCAGGTGGGTGCAGCCGTCCACGGCCCGCAGCACCTCGTCGAGGGTGATGCTGGCCGGATCCCGCGTCAGCCAGGCGCCGCCGCCGGCGCCCATGCGGGTGGCGATCAGTCCGGCCCTGGCCAGCATGGCGGTCACCCGCCGCACGACCACCGGGTTGGTCGGCATCGAGGCGGCCAGCTGCGCCGACGACACCGCGCGCGCCGGGGCGTCCGCGCCCTTGTGGGCGAGGTAGGCCAGCGCATGGGCGGCAACGGGGAATTTCTGGCTGTCGGACATCGTCGGTTGATCAAAAGGTAGGCGCCACAGGGGCCGGGCACAATGGCTGAGGCGAATCCAGTCGAAACCCGTCGGTGATTGAAGCGCTGATGGAAAGGGTGTATCGCGCCCGCCGCGCCGTCGTGGTGCTATCCGTTGGCCGGTTCCTGGCCGCTGGACGTCTGATCGCATGGCCGCTGAGCCCGACGATACCGCATCTTCCGCCGCTTCGGCCGCCCGAGAGCCACTTCACACCCCGTCAGACCCCCACCAGACCACGGACGGCCACGGCCACGGCGGCTTCTGGATGCTGGCCATCGGCGCCATCGGCGTGGTGTTCGGCGACATCGGCACCAGCCCGCTCTACGCCATGCGCGAGGCCCTGCACCACACGCGCAGCGGCGTGACCAGCGAACTGGCCGTGCTGGGCGTCGTCTCCCTGGTCATCTGGGCGCTGATCCTGGTCGTGACCCTGAAATACGTCCTCCTGCTGATGCGGGCGGACAACAAGGGCGAGGGCGGCACCCTGGCCCTGATGGCCCTGGCGCGCAAAACCCTGGCCAAGCCGAATGGCAAGCGCTCGGCCACCGTCTTCTTCCTCGGCGTGATCGGCGCCGCCCTGTTCTACGGCGACGGCATCATCACCCCGGCCATCTCGGTGCTGTCGGCGATCGAGGGCCTGAAAGACGCCCCTGGCCTCGGCGGACGGGTCGACAACTGGATCGTGCCGATCTCGGCCGGCATCCTCATCGTCCTCTTCCTGGTGCAGTCGCGCGGCACCCACCGCATGGCCGCCTTCTTCGGTCCGATCACCCTGGTCTGGTTCATGGTCCTCGGCGGCCTCGGCCTCTACCACCTGTTCGATGACCTCTCGATCTTCCGGGCCCTCAGCCCCCATTACGGGGTGATGTTCCTCGTCCAGAACGGCTTTCTGGGCTTTGTCATCCTGGGCAGCGTCTTCCTCGCGGTAACCGGGGCCGAGGCCCTCTATTCCGACATGGGCCATTTCGGAAAGAAGCCGATCCAGGCCGGCTGGCTCTATCTGGTCTTCCCCTGCCTGGCGCTCAACTACCTGGGCCAGGGCGCCTCCATCCTCGCCCACCCGGAAGCCCGCCTGAACCCCTTCTGGGAAATGGTGCCGCAGGTCGTCTACTGGCCGGTCCTGCTGCTGGCCACGGCCGCCACCGTCATCGCCAGCCAGGCGGTGATCACCGGCGCCTTCTCGGTCACCCAGCAGGCCGTCTCGCTCGGCCTGCTGCCGCGCATCGACATCCGCCGCACCAGCGAGACCCAGGCCGGCCAGATCTATGTGCCGCAAGTCAACACCATGCTGATGATCGGCGTCCTGGTGCTCCTGTTCAGCTTCAAGTCCTCGACCAACCTGGCCGCCGCCTACGGCATCGCGGTGACCGGCTCGATGTTCGTCGACACCCTGCTGGCCTTCGTCATCATCCGCTTCCTGTGGAAGTGGAAATGGTCGACGACCCTGCTGGTCCTGGTGCCGCTGCTGCTGCTCGACCTGACCTTCATCTCCTCCAACCTGCTGAAGATTCCGCAGGGCGCCTGGATGCCGCTGGTGTTCGGCGCGGTGCTGGTGGTGATCATGTGGACCTGGACCCGCGGCGGCCAGATCCTCACCGAGAAGACCCGCCGCGACTCCGTGCCGCTCACCGACCTGATCGGCATCCTCGAGGCCCGCGCGCCGCACCGCGCGCCGGGCACGGCCATCTTCCTGACCAGCGACCCGGACGTCACTCCGGTGGCCCTGATGCACAACCTCAAGCACAACAAGGTGCTGCACGAGAAGAACATCATCGCCACCGTGCGCACCGCCGAGACCCCGCGGGTGCGTGATGAGGACCGGGTGAAGATCGAGAAGGTCAACGACGACTTCAAGAAGCTGATCATCACCTACGGCTTCATGGAATCGCCCAATGTGCCGAAGGCGCTCGCCCTGTGCCGCAAGCAGGGGCTGAAGTTCGACATCATGGCCACCAGCGTCTTCCTCGGCCGACGCTCCATCGTCCCCAGCGCCAACAGCGGCATGCCCCTCTGGCAGGACAAGCTGTTCATCTTCCTGATGAAGAACTCGGCCAATCCGACCGACTTCTTCAAGATTCCGCCCGGCCGCGTGGTCGAGCTCGGCGCCCAGGTGACCGTATGATCCAGGGCATCACCATCGCCGGCGACGTCTTCTGGATTCTCAGCCTGGCCATCATGAGCTCGATGTCCTGGGCGGCCGGGAAGCGCATCCCGAAGGGTACGTCGGTGCCGGTCGCCTGGCGGGACGACACCGTCCTGGTCCGCGCGCCGAAGGCGGCGGCCCTGTGGCTGCTGATCGTCGTCGCTGTCGTCATCGGCGGCTGGATGCAGATCCAGAGCCGCGACCCCGGTCTCAGCCTGAACGGGGCCTGGATCTGGCTCGGCGTCCGCCTGACCGTGGCCCCGCTGCTCGCCACCCTGCATCTGGGTCAGGTCCGCAAGGGCCTGGAGACCCTGGACCGGGAAGGGCGGCTGTAGGCGACTGCCGAAAAGTCTGGCAGTCTGCTCGTCTGAGCGCGAGGTCAGCATGACGCGTCACGAAAAAATCGATCCGGAAACAGTGGGCTTCGAAGAGCCGGCAGCCGCCTTCGATGCGGTCGCCGAAGGCCGGCTGACCGAAGGCGAGGCCCTCGCCTTGCTCAAGCGCGCTGTCCAGCAGGGTCTCGACAGCGGCGAGCCCTCTGACGCCCGCGACCCGGCGACCATCAAGGCGGAAGGCCGCCGTCGGCTCGCCCTGCTGCGTAGCCAATAGGCTCAAACGTCTCCCGCAGGCCGAGCGGGACCTGGACGATATCTGGCTGAACATCGCGCTGGACAATATGTCGGCAGCGGACCGCCTGATCGATCGGTTGTGGGACGCCCAGCAACTGCTCTGCGAACACCCCCTCGTCGGCAAGGCGCGCGACGACGTGGCGCCCGACCTGAGGAGCTGGCCGGTCGGGGACTATCTCATCCTCTAACGACCCGGACCCGGCCAGACGACCGTTGTCCGGATCGTCTGGGGTGGGCGGAACCTGCCGGACCTGTTCAGGCCTTAACCGGCTTCACGAACGGCTGGCTGAACGTCGCCGGCCGGCCCATGGCCAGCAGCGCATTGGCCACCGCCGGCCCGATCACCGGCGTGCCGGGCTCACCGGCCCCGGACGGCGCATTGCCGCTGGGCAGGATGTAGGTCTCGACCGTCGGCGCCTCGTTCATCCGCAGCACCCGGTAGGTGTCGAAGTTGCCCTCCTGGACGACGCCGTCCTTGAGCGTGATCTCGCCATAGAGCGCCGCCGACAGGCCGTAGCAGGTGCCGCCTTCCATCTGGCTGGCGATCTGGTCTTTTGCGATGGCCACGCCGCAGTCGATGGCCGTGACCACCCGGCCGACCCTGGGCTCCAGCCCGCCCGGCGCCATCTTCACCTCGGCGATCTGGGCGACCACCGAACCAAAGCTCTCATGCACCGCGATGCCGCGGGTATAGCCCTCGGCCGCCGTCGGTCCGGCCTTCTCCAGCGCCAGGTCGAGGACCGCCAGGTGCCGCTTGGCGCCCGCCTTCTCATACAGCCTGCGCCGGTACTCGATCGGGTCCTTGCTGGCCCGGCGGGCCAGCTGGTCGATGGTGTGTTCCATCACATAGGCGGTGTGGGTCGCCCCCACCGAGCGCCACCACAGCACCGGCACGCCGACGTCGGGCATATGGGCCTTGGCGTCGACGATCGGGGTGGCCTTCAGGTAGGGCGAGCCCATCGCCCCCTCGACCGCCGTCGGGTCGATGCCCTTGGGCGCCATCGGCGAGCCCTTCATCAGCGACTGGGTGACGATGCGGTGGGTCCAGACGGCCGGATAGCCGTCCTTGTCGAGGCGGATCTTGACCGCGTGGTGGGTCAGGGGACGGAAATAGCCGGCCCGCATGTCGTCCTCGCGGGTCCAGATCAGCTTCACGGGCGTGCCCTTGCCGACCTTCTTGGCGATATGCACGCACTCGACCACAAAGTCGGACTGGAAGTTGGCGCGGCGGCCGAAGCTGCCGCCGGCGAACAGGGTCTCGATCTCGACCGCGCCTGGCAGGTTGCCGACGACCCTGGCGGTGTTCAGCTGGTCGAGCGTCGGAGACTGGCAGCCGAAGCTGAGCTTGACGCTGTTGCCCTTGACCCGCGCCACGCAGTCGAGCGGCTCCATCGAGGCATGGGCCAGGAAGGGGAAGTCGTAGGTCGCCTCGAACACCTCGCCGTCGGTGACGGAGGCCGGATCGCCCTTGCTGTCAAAGGCCTCCCATTTCAGGTCGGCGGGACCCTGGCCGGCGGCGAACTTGCGGTAGTCGGCCAGCAGCGCGTCGGTGCCCCGGGTCTCGGCCTTCTCCTCGTCCCACTGGATGGTCAGGGCGTCGCGGCCCCTCTTGGCCGACCAGGTGTCCCTGGCCACCACGGCGACGCCGGTCGGGATCTTGAACACATCGACCACGCCCGGAACCTTGCGGGCCGCCGCGTCGTCGAAGCTCTTGAGCTTGCCGCCGAAGCGCGGGGCGTGGGCCACCATGGCGACCAGCAGGCCCTCTTCCTGGACGTCGGAGGTGAACTTCGCCGTACCGTTGCTCTTGGCGACGCTGTCCTTGCGCCGCACCCGGTCGCTGCCGATCAGGGTGAAGGTCCTGGGGTCCTTCAGGGTCGGGTTTTCCGGCGGCGTCACCTTGGCGGCGTCGGCCAGCAGGTCGGCGAAAGCGGCCGACTTGCCCGACTTCGCATGGCTGACGATGCTGTCCTTGACGGTGATCTCGCTGGCGTTGACCTGCCAGAGGTTGGCCGCCGCCTGGACGAACATCGCCCGCGCCGCCGCCCCGGCCAGGCGCAGCTGGTTCCAGCTGTTGGCGATGGCCGTCGAGCCACCGGTGCCCTGCACGCCCATCAGGCTGTTGGCGTAGAGTTTGGCGTTGGCCGGCGCCTGCTCGATCCTTACCCGGTTCCAGTCGGCGTCCAGCTCCTCGGCGACGATGGCCGACAGGCCCGTATGGCTGCCCTGGCCCATCTCGATGTGCTTGGAGACGACCGTGATCGCGCCATCGGCGTCGATCTTCAGGAAGGCGCCGAACTCGCCGGCCTTGACCGGACTGCCGGCGCTCATGACGTCGGCCAGCGAGCAGCCGACCAGCAGGGAGCCGCCGGCGGCGACGCTGGTGACGATGACCTCGCGGCGGCTCAACCCCTTGCGGACGACGTCCGTGGTGTTGGTGGCGAGGTCGCGGAGGAAGCGGGTCATGCTCAGGCTCCCGTCTTGGCGCCGGCCGCGGCCGGGGCGGTTTCAGCGGTGTTGGGCAGGGCGGCGCTGATGCCGGACGCTTCCTTGATGGCGGCCCGGATGCGCTGATAGGTGCCGCAACGACAGATGTTGCCGCTCATCGCCGCGTCGATTTCCTCGTCGGTCGGGGAGGGCTTCTCGGCCAGCAGGGCCGAGGCGCTCATGATCTGGCCCGACTGGCAGTAGCCGCACTGCGGCACGTCCAGTTTGGCCCAGGCCTGCTGGGTCGGATGCGATCCGCCCAGGCCCTCGATGGTGGTCACCTTCATGCCGGCCACGGCCGCGATCGGCGTGACGCAGCTGCGCGTCGCCTGGCCGTTGATATGCACCGTGCAGGCCCCGCACTGGGCGGCGCCGCAACCGAACTTGGTGCCCGTCAGGCCCAGCTCGTCGCGCACCACCCACAGCAGGGGCGTGTCGTCGGCGGCTTTCACCGTCACCGGCTTGCCGTTGATTTCCAGATTGACCGCCACTTTCGCCTCCTCCCGACAGAAAGACCCTCCTATCTTAACGCTGTTCATACGGGGCCGCGCCAGCGAAATCTTGCGCGAGCGGTCCGGGCGGGGGATGAAGCAGCCATGCCCCTGATCCTTCCCGCCGGCACGACCCTGGTCGCCGCCACCCACAACCCCGGCAAGGCCCGCGAACTGGCGGCCCTGCTGGAGGGCCGCTTCGCCGTCCTGACCGCGGGCGAGCTGAACATCCCGGAGCCGGACGAGACCGAGACCACCTTCGTCGGCAACGCGCTTCTGAAAGCCCGCCACGCCGCCGAAGTCTCCGGCCGCATCGCCCTCGCCGACGACAGCGGCCTGTCGGTGACGGCGCTGGACGGCGCGCCCGGCATCTTCTCGGCCCGCTGGGCAGGCCCCGGCAAGGACTTCACTGTCGCCATGGGCAAGGTCGAGGAGCGCCTGGAGGCGACCGGGACCGACGACTACTCCGCCTGGTTCACCTGCGCGCTGGCCGTCGCCTGGCCGGACGGTCCCTCGGTGGTGGTCCAGGGCGAGGTACACGGCTCCCTGGTCTTCCCCGCCCGCGGCGATCGCGGCTTCGGCTACGATCCGATCTTCGTTCCGACCGGCGGTTCGCAGACCTTCGGCGAGATGGATCCCGAGGCCAAGGACGCCATGAGCCACCGGGCCATCGCCTTCGCCAGGCTGAAGGCCGCCCTGTTCGAATGACCGAGCGTTTGCCGGCCGGGAGAAGCCCGGACGATCAGCAGGAGCGACCAGCAAGGAACGGTATCGGGGTCTACATCCACTGGCCCTACTGCGCCCGCATCTGCCCCTACTGCGACTTCAATGTCGTGCGCGACCGGGGCAGGACCCTGGAACAGGCCGACCTCGCCGCCGCCATCCTCGCCGACCTGGAGGCGCAGGCGCGCCTCACCGGCCCACGCCGCCTGGTCTCTATCTTCTTCGGCGGCGGCACCCCCTCACTGATGGACCCCCAGGCCGCCGCCGACATGATCGCCGCCGCGCGCCGGCTGTGGGACGCCGCGCCTGATCTCGAGATCAGCCTGGAGGCCAATCCGACCGACGCCGAGACCGGCCGCTTCGCCGCCCTGGCCGCGGCCGGGGTCAATCGCCTGTCGCTGGGCGTCCAGGCCCTCGATGACGCCTCGCTGGCCTTCCTCGGCCGCAACCACGACGCCGGCGCCGCCCGCCGCGCCGCGACCGAGGCCGCCCGGCTGTTTCCGCGCCTGTCGCTCGACCTGATCTACGCCCGCCCGGGCCAGACCCCGGAAACCTGGGCTCAGGAACTGCGCACCGCCATCGACTGGGGCGCCGAGCATATCTCGCCCTATCAGCTGACGATCGAGACGGGCACGGCCTTCGACCGCGCCGTCCGCCGGGGCGCCTTCAAGCCGGCCGACGAGGCCCTCGGCGCCGCCCTCTACGACACCACCCAGGAGGTCCTGGAGGCCCGGGGCTTCGACGCCTACGAGGTCTCCAACCATGCGCGCGGCCCGGCCGCCCGCTCCCGCCACAACCTCGTCTACTGGACGGGCCAGGACTATGTCGGCGTCGGTCCCGGGGCCCACGGCCGCCTGACCCTGGACGCAGCCCGAACCGCCACCGGCGCCCATCGCGGCATCGCCGCCTACATCCGGTCCGTGGCGGACACAGGTCTCGGAATTTCGGAGCGCGAGGCGCTGTCCCCGGTCGAGGCCGCTGAAGAGCGGCTGCTGATGGGCCTGCGCATCGACGTCGGCGTCGCCTTCGCCGAGCTGGCCCCGCTCGGCCTGACCCCGAACCATCCGGAAGTGGCCTCCCTCGTCGCCGAGGGCCTGCTGCTCACCGACAACGGGCGACTGCGCGCCACCCGACCGGGGCGTCTGGTTCTCGACTGTATCACCGGCCGGCTGGCCACCGCCACAAACCCCGCTTGAGCCTGACGCCGCGCCGTTGTATCCCCGCCGCGAAACGCGATTTCTCAGGGACCGACCATGGCTGACGACTATCACCGCGGCGAGATGGACATTCACGAACAGGTGGCCACCTACAACGCCGTCATGGGCATGACCAAGTGGGGCAGCCTGGCCCTCGCCGTCGCCCTTCTGGCGCTGGTCCTGTGGTTCTGCACCCCGGCCGGCTTCATCGGCGGCCTGGTCCCGGCCCTGGTGCTGCTGGTGCTGGGCATCATCTTCCTGCGCGACAAGAAGGGCGGCGGCCACTAGGCCAGTCCCATTCCAAGTGATTCAACGCCGGCGAGCCTTGTGGCTCGCCGGCGTTGTCATTCCCGGTTTCCGTGGCGTTGCGGCATATCCTTTCGCAGCGTGGCATCCCGAGGCTCGACAAGGGGCAAGATTCTCCCCTAAAGACCCCCGCATAGTGCGTAGGCGCTTAACTGCATGGGGGAGATATCCGGCATGGCCGTGATTGCGGTGACCAAGGAACGTCGCGCGGGCGAAACCCGCGTCGCCGCCACTCCCGAAACGGTGAAGAAGCTGATCGCCGCCGGCTGGAGCGTCACCATCGAGGCCGGCGCCGGCGCCGCCTCCGCCTATCCCGACGCCGACTACGAGGCGGCCGGGGCCAAACTCGAAAAGACCCTCAAGGCCGCCCTCAAGGACGCCGACGTCCTGTTCAAGGTGCGCGGGCCCGACGCGGAAGAGATCGCCGCCCTGAAGGCCGGCGCCACGGTGGTCGCCACCCTCAACCCGCACCAGGACAAGGACACCCTGAACGCCCTGGCCAAGGGGGGCGCCACCGCCTTCGCCATGGAGTTCGTGCCGCGCATCACCCGCGCCCAGGTCATGGACGTGCTGTCGTCCCAGGCCAACCTCGCCGGCTATCGCGCCGTCATCGAGGGCGCCGAAGCCTTCGGCAAGGCCCTGCCGATGATGATGACCGCCGCCGGCACCGTCGCCGCCGCCAAGGTCTTCATCATGGGGGTCGGGGTCGCCGGCCTGCAGGCCATCGCCACCGCCCGCCGTCTCGGCGCCGTGGTCACCGCCACCGACGTGCGCCCGGCCACCAAGGAACAGGTCGAGAGCCTCGGCGCCAAATTCCTCGCCGTCGAGGACGAGGAATTCAGGAACGCCCAGACCGCCGGCGGCTACGCCAAGGAAATGAGCCCCGAGTACCAGGCCAAGCAGGCCGAACTGCTCAGCGGCCACCTGGCCAGGCAGGACATCGTCATCACCACCGCCCTGATCCCCGGTCGCCCGGCCCCCCGGCTGGTCACCGCCGCCCAGGTCGCCTCGATGAAACCCGGCAGCGTCATCGTCGACCTCGCCGTCGAACAGGGCGGCAATGTCGAGGGCGCCAAACTGGGCGAGACGGCGATCACCGCCAACGGGGTCAAGATCCTCGGCGCCGCCAACCTGCCCGGCCGCATCGCCACCGACGCCTCCGCCCTCTACTCGCGCAACCTGATGGCCTTCGCCGGCCTGCTGCTCGACAAGGACGGGGCCCTGAACCCCGACTATGAGGACGAGATCCTGAAAGCCGCCCTGGTCACCAGGGGCGGCGCCGTCGTCCATCCCCAGCTGGCCGGCTGACCCGACAAGACATTGGGCTCAGCGCCCACGAGGAGTGTTTCCATGGAAGTCGATCCCACCATCTTCCGCCTGGCGATCTTCGTCCTGGCCATCTTCGTCGGCTACTACGTCGTCTGGAGCGTCACCCCGGCCCTGCACACGCCGCTGATGGCGGTGACCAACGCCATCTCCTCGGTGATCATCGTCGGCGCCCTGATCGCCGCCGCCGCCCACCCCGCGACGGGGCAGGCGATGACCGGCTCGGTCTGGATCTCCAAGGGCGCCGGCGCCGTCGCCGCGGGCCTTGCCGCCGTCAACATCTTCGGCGGCTTCCTGGTCACCCAGCGGATGCTGGCCATGTACAAGAAGAAGGACAAGGCGGGGTGAGCTCCCAGCTGATCGCCCAGCTTCTCGGTTATGTCTGCGGCATCGGCGGTCTCGTCGGCGTCGGGGCCTATATCTGGGTGGTGCTCAAGCGCCGTCGCTGGCTGAACAGCGCCGGCCTGCTGCTGACCGCGCTGGGCCTGATGCAACTGTCCCTGATGATCCATCAGAACCTCGGCCTCACCGGCCTGCTGCAGGCGGGCCTGGCCGTGACCCTGCTGCTGGCGGCGGTGATCGTCCAGCTGGTCGCGGCGGTGCGGGCCCGCACGCCCTGGGACGGCAGTGAACGCAGGGGAGGGGGCGAGTGACCCTGTCCCCGCTGGAGCTTGTCGGCATTATCGGGGCCGTGATCGGCCTCAACGTCGGCTGCTTCTTCCTGCTGGAAGCCCTGCCCAAATGGATGCAGGGGCCGCGCCGGACGCTGGCCCTGGCCGGTGTGCTGGCGGTCTTCCTGCTGGCCATGGTGATCGATCTCGCCGTCGCCCTGCGCGCCGGACACCAGGCGGCCAACTTCGCCTTCCTCGGCCTGCTGCCGCCGGTGATCCTGATGCGGGCGGCGGTGCGGGTCTCGCCGCGCGGGATGCAGTACGGCCTTCTCGGCCTTGCCGTCGTCGCGGCCGGCGCCATGGTCGCTGTCCTCATGATGAGCCTGGCCGCCGGACCACAGAACCCCTGGACCTGGACGCTGATGGGCCTGTTCCTGTCCTTGCCGCTGGCCTTCGCCGGCATGAGCCTGCGCCGGATCCTCCGGCCCGGGAGCGCGGCATGAGCGGCTCACCCTGGTTCGGCGTCCTGATGATCGCCGGCGTGTTTGGCGGCGGCCTGTTTCTGGCGCTGCTGCTGGCCAAGGCCAAGGGCCTGCGGACTGCCTTGAACGGGAAGTTCCGCCTGCCGATCCTCATTGGCCTGTTGCTCCTCGGCCTGACGGCCAGCGCCCTCATCCTGCGCAACGGGATCGGCTCGGAGGCGGTCTTCTGCTTCCTGCTGGCGATCAATCTGGTCAACCTCGCTGAGGCGCCGCGTCCGATCTGGGCCCGGGCCCTGCTGTGGCTGGACGGCGCCCTTCTCGCCGCCGTCACGCTCTGGGCCTGGAAAGATCTGCGCACCTTCGCGGCCGACGACCTGGTCAAGCAGCTCCTGACCCTCCTCGTCCTCGGCGCCGTGCTCTTCGCCGCCGCCGTCAGTCTCTATCGTCTTGTCCGGCCCAAAGCCGGCCCGCCCCCTTCTATCGCCGAGACGGGAACCCCCGCATGATCGCCAACTTCGCCGCCGTCGCCTACATCGTCTCGGGCGTCCTGTTCATTCTGGCCCTGCGCGGCCTGTCCAGCCCGGTGACCAGCCAGGCGGGCAACCGCAACGGCATGATCGGCATGGCCATCGCCGTCGGCACCACCCTGCTGGTCCTATGGAATTCGAAGCTGCTCGATCCGGTCACCATCGGCCTGATCCTGGCCGGCGTCGTGGTCGGCGGCGGCATCGGGGCGATCATCGCCCGCCGCGTGGCCATGACCTCCATGCCGCAGCTGGTCGCCGCCTTCCACAGCCTGGTCGGCATGGCCGCCTGCCTGGTCGCGGTCGCCGCCATCTACGCGCCGGAAGCCTACGGCATCGGCACGTCGCAGCACATTCACGCCCAGTCGCTGATCGAGCTGGGCGTCGGCCTGGCCATCGGGGCGGTCACCTTCACTGGTTCGGTCATCGCTTTCGCCAAGCTCAACGGCAACATGAGCGGCGCGCCCATCCTGCTGCCGGCCCGTCACCTGCTGAACATCGCGCTCGGCGTCGCCATCGTCGCCCTGGTGGCCTACCTCGTCTTCACCGGCGGCCAGGCCAAATGGGCCTTCTGGGCCATCTTCGCCCTCAGCCTGATCATCGGCATCACCCTGATCATCCCGATCGGCGGCGCCGACATGCCGGTCGTCGTCTCCATGCTCAACAGCTACTCGGGCTGGGCGGCGGCGGCCCTGGGCTTCACGCTCGAGAACGTCACCCTGATCATCACCGGCGCCCTGGTCGGCAGCTCGGGGGCCATCCTCAGCTACATCATGTGCAAGGCGATGAACCGCAGCTTCATCTCCGTCATCCTCGGCGGCTTCGGGGCGGATGACGCGGTGGCCGGCGGCGGCGTGGTCGAGACCCGCCCCGTCAAGCAGGGCAGCGCCGAAGACGCCGCCTTCATCATGAAGAACGCCTCCAAGGTCATCATCGTCCCGGGCTACGGCATGGCCGTCTCCCAGGCCCAGCACGCCCTGCGCGAGATGGGCGACAAGCTGAAGGAGGAGGGCGTCGAGGTGAAGTACGCCATCCACCCCGTCGCCGGCCGCATGCCCGGCCACATGAACGTGCTGCTGGCTGAAGCGAACGTCCCCTATGACGAGGTGTTCGAGCTGGAGGACATCAACTCCGAGTTCTCCACCGCCGACGTCGCCTTCGTCATCGGCGCCAACGACGTCACCAACCCGGCCGCCAAGACCGACAAGACCAGCGCCATCTACGGCATGCCCATCCTCGACGTGGAGGAGGCCCGCACGGTGCTGTTCGTGAAGCGCGGCATGTCCTCGGGCTACGCCGGCGTCGAGAACGAGCTCTTCTTCCGCGACAACACCATGATGCTGTTCGGCGACGCCAAGAAGATGGTCGAGGGGATTCTGAAGGGGCTTTGACAGCCCCCCGGACGCTGTCTCGGCGCCGCCGGATGAGCCAGCGTGTCCAGATGAATATGTCTAGACATATTGGTTTTCTACACCCGCCATCGCGGTTTCGCAGGTGCGCACCCTGCGGCGCCCTTCGTAGCCCCGACTGAGCTCCAACCGGGCTACATTCGCTGACAGCCGACCTACGCCCTGACCTACAGTCCAGGCTACAGTCACAGCGCTCAGACCCACGCTGTAGGTCGGCTTTCTACAAGGAAATCAACGGCCCGGACCAGCCGCCGGCGCTTGCCGCCCGGATCGCTGGTATAATGGTAGCCCGCTTCGATAGGCCCTCAGGCCGCCGACGGCTGGGCTTCCCGCTCGAGCAGCGACAGAACCATCTCCGCCGACCGCGCCTGGCGCAGCTGGGCGCGCAGGTCGGGCTGGCGCATCAGGCGCGAGACGCGGGCCAGGGCGCGCAGATGCTCAGACCCCGCATCGGCCGGGGCCAGCAGGGCGAACAGCAGGTCGACCTTGGCGCCGTCGACGGCTTCATAGGCGATCGGGGTCTCCAGGCGGATGAACACCGCATGCATTTGCTCGACGCCCTCGATGCGCGCATGCGGCACGGCCACGCCGTGGCCGACGCCGGTCGAGCCGGCCGCCTCGCGCTCCAGCAGGGCGTCGAGCACCACCGTCTGGTCGAGGCCCCAGGTGCGGGCCGCGACGTCGGCGATGACGGACAGGACCTGACGCTTGGATCCACCGGTCGCCCGGGGGACGATGGCGCGGGGATCAAGCAGTTGACCGATGTTCATGGGTGCGCGGTACTTGAAAAGGGTGGAACCGGAGGCGAAACGATCGACGCCTCGGGGTCCTAGCCCTTGGCGCCGGAACCGTTCCCTGACCGCTTTGTGCGTTCGGGATCGATCCAGCCGATATTGCCGTCGCTGCGACGGTAGACGACGGACAATCCGCCGTGAGCGGCGTTCCTAAACACAATTGTTTGCGATTCAGTCAAGTCCAGTTCCATGACCGCCCCCGAAACGGTCAAAACTTTCACTTCAGTGTCATTCTCGGCAATGACCATGGCGCTGGGGGCGCCGTCCGAGACGGGTTCGTCCGCGTCCCAGTCGATGTCTTCGGCCGAGTCATCGGGGGCCCGCAGGGTGGTGTAGATGGCCCGTTCTTCCTGCTTGGCGTTGGCGGCCAGGCTGTGATCCTTCAGCCGCTTCTTGTAGCGGCGCACCCGGGTCTCGATCTTGGCCAGGGCGTCGGTGAAGGCGGCATGGGCGTCGCCGCCCGACCCGTGGCTCTGCAGCCGCTGGCCGGAGTCCAGGGCCAGGGCGCAGTCGACCCGGAACCCATGGCCTGAACGGCTCACGGTCACATCAGCCGCGCCACCGCGGTCGAAGTACCTCGAGATGCTGTTGGAAAGGTCGTCGGTGATGCGGTCCCGAAGGGCCGCGCCGACATCGACTTGTTTGCCAGCGACTTGGATTTGCATATCGACAAGAACGCGCCGCCCTCGAGTTGGTGTCAAGAAAGCCGGCGTTACCTCCCAGTTTTGTGACGTCACCCCAGCAGCCGGTCAGCCATCCCGATCAGCGCCTCTACCGCCGCGATGGCCGCCTTGCCGCCGATGAACAGCAGGCCGAACGACAGGGCGCTGATGGCATAGGCCGCCAGGGCCAGGATGCCGTCCCGCTGGATCATGGCCAGGCCGAAAACGGCGATCGCCGCCGCCGGGGCCATGTTGCCCAGCGGGATCGGCAGGATCAGGATCAGGGAGAGCAGGAAGCAGACAAGGGCAATGACCCGGTCGCCGACCGGCCCGAACAGGAAGGTCAGCCGCGGCCGCGAGACCTTCTCCACCCTCTGCAGCCAGGGAATCAGTTTCTGGAACGCGTCGGCCAGCTGCCGTCGCTTGAGCGGCCGCTCGTCGATGAAGTTGGGCAGCCAGGGCCCGCGCACCCCGAAGATTATCTGCGGCGTCATCAGCACCAGCGGGAAACCCAGAAAGGTCGAGGTCCCAGGCGGCAACGGCAACCAGTTGGGGGCGGCGAACACAAAGAACATCGCCCCGAAGGCCCGATGACCCAGGCGATGGATGATCTCGCCCAGGGTCACGGTCGGATCGGAATCAGCCGCGATCTGGCCCATCATCTCTGACAGGGTGAGTTTGCGTTCCTGGTGATGATCGTCCATCCGGCCTCCGGGCGATCAACGCCTGACGGGCCGATACGGTCCTAGACCGCCGCCCGCAGCGCCCGCCGGCGTTCCACCGACGAGGGGATACGCATCGCCTCGCGATACTTGGCCACCGTGCGGCGGGCAATGTCCACCCCGGCTTCCTTGAGGATGTCGACGATGGTGTCGTCGCTGTGCACCTCGGCCTCGTTGCGCTCGGTGTCGATCAGCTGGCGGATGCGGTGGCGCACGCTCTCGGCCGAATGGGCCTCGCCGCCGCTGGAGTTGGCGATCGAGGCGGTGAAGAAGAACTTCAGCTCGAACAGGCCGCGCGGCGTGGCGATGTATTTGTTGGAGGTGACCCGGCTGACCGTCGATTCATGCATGCCGATGGCGTCGGCCACCGTCTTCAGGTTCAGCGGCCGCAGGTGCTGCACTCCGTAAGCCAGGAAGCCATCCTGCTGGCGGACGATCTCGCTGGCCACTTTCAGGATGGTGCGGGCCCGCTGGTCGAGACTGCGGACCAGCCAGCTGGCGCTGGCCATGCAGTCGCTCAGGAAGGCCTTGTCCTGTTCGGTCCGGGCCCCGCTGCTGACCCGGGCATGATAGCGCTGGTCGACCAGCACGCGGGGCAGGGTGTCGGTGTTCAGTTCGACATGCCACAGGCCGCCCGGCCCCTCGCGGACATAGACGTCGGGCGACACCGCATGGGTCGGCTCGCCGCCGAAGGCCGCACCGGGCCTGGGGGTGAGGGCCCGCAGCTCGGCGATCATGTCGCGCAGGTCCTCGTCGTCGACGCCGCAGGCCTTCTTCAGGCCCGCCATGTCGCGCCGGGCCAGGAGGTCGAGGTTGGCCAGCAGGGCGTCCATGGCCGGATCCAGCCGGTCCTTGTCGCGCAGCTGCAGCGACAGGCATTCGCGCACGTCGCGGGCCATGACGCCGGTCGGCTCGAAGCCGTGGAGCACGCCCAGCACGCCTTCGACGAAGGACAGGCCGCAGCCCAGCCGCTCACCGATCTCGACCAGGTCGGCCCGCAGGTAGCCGCCCTCGTCGACCGCGTCGATCAGCACCGCGGCGACCCCGCGTTCAGCCTCGGTCAGGCCGGCGACGGCCAGCTGGTCGTGAAGGTGTTCGGCCAGGGTCTTCTCCCGGCTCAGCCGCCCTTCGAAATCGTCCTCGCTCTCGAAACTGCCGCCCTTGCCTGCCCGCGACCAGTCGATGGCCCCGCCGCCGTCGGCGGCCTCGCCACCCTCGCCGGAATCGCGCTCGCCGGGGCTCAGTTCCTCATGGCCGCCGTCCATGTCGGCGGTCGCGGCCCCATCGGGCATCTCGTCGGCGGCGGCTTCGGTCCGGTCGACCTTGGGCGCGTCCGGCTCGGCTTCCGGCTCGGCGTCGCGCTGCAGCAGCGGATTGCGTTCCAGCTCGGCCTCGACGAAGGCCTCCAGCTCGATGTTCGACAGTTGCAGCAGCTTGATCGCCTGCTGCAGCTGGGGGGTGATGACCAGCCCCTGGCCTTGCCGGAGTTCAAGTCTCGGACCGAGCGACAAAGATCAGCCCTCCCGAGCCGTGCGTGTTTGGAAAACGCACTTTCAGGCCCGGTTGGTTAACAGGGCGCTTAAACCGGCGCCCTTCTTGCACTGAGGGTGTTAATCGCCGCGCTTGGCCGCCGTCACCTGGGTGACGATCTCGTCGGGCAGGCGGTAGGGCAGGGCGCGGTCGAAGCGGCCGCGCGGGTCCATCAGATAGACCACCGTCGAGTGGTCCATGGTGTAGTCGGGACCCTCGCCCACCTTGTTGGCCACTGCCTTGTAGACCGCCACCGCCTTGTCGACCTCGGCCTGGGTGCCGGTCAGCCCGAGGGTCCCCTCGGGCGCGCCGTTGGCCTCCAGCCAGTCGCGAATCGCCTGCGGGCGATCGCGGGCCGGGTCGATGGATATGAAGACGATCCGCACATCCTTGCCGTTGGTCCCCAGCTGGTCCTTGACCCGAATGAGGTTCTGAAGCGTTCCCGGACAGATATCGGGGCAGTAGGTGAAGCCGAAGACGACCATGTTCCACTGGCCGTTCAGCACCTTTTCGGTCACCGGCTTGCCGGTCTGGTCGACCAGACTGAAGGACCCGCCGACGTCCGGCTGGGTCGGGGCGGGGCGGAAGGCGCCGCTGCTGAAGGCCAGGGCCAGCACAACGACCAGGCCGAGCGCCACGGCGCCCCAGAGGATCATGCGGGTTCGGGTCATGTTGTCTCTCAGGCTGGCGTTCGGCGCCGTTCAGCGTCAAGGTTCCGGCGCATGACGATCCCCTCGCCCCTGCCGCCGGACGCTGACAGGCGTGGCCTCGATATGCCGGGCGACGACAGCGTGCAAGCCGCCGCGCCCAGCCTCTGGGACTTCGGCGGCAGCCGCCGGGCCCGCCTGCGGATCCGCACCCTGATTACTGTTCGCTGGGTGACCGTGGCCGGCCAGTTCGCGACCGTGATGTTCGTCCGCTTCGGCCTTGGTTTCGATCTTCCGCTGGCCGCCTGCCTGACCTTGATCGGGCTGTCGGCCTGGATGAACTGGCTCCTGGTCCTGGCCTCGTCCTCGTCCCAGCGCCAGGTCGCCGACTGGGAAGCGACCGCCCAGCTGGCCTTCGACATCCTGCAACTGGCCGGCCTGCTCTACCTGACCGGCGGTACGGTGAATCCCTTCTCCCTGCTGATCATCGCGCCGGTGGTTCTGGCCGCCGCCACCCTGCCGCTTCGCCATGTGCTGGGCATCGCCCTGCTGGCCGTGATCTGCACAATTGCCCTGTCGATCAACTTCCTGCCGTTGCCCGCGCCGGAGGCGACACCGTTCAGCATCCCGATCGTCAACCGGATCGGCAATGTGCTCAGCCGCATCCTCGGCATCGCCTTCTGCGCCGGCTATGCCTGGCAGGCCGCCAGCGAGGCGGCCCGCATGGAGCTGGCGCTCGACACCACCAACGCCGTACTCGCCCGGGAACAGCGGCTTTCGGCCCTGGGCGCCCTGGCCGCCGCCGCCGCCCATGAGCTGGGCACGCCGCTCGCCACCATCTCCATCGTCGCTAAGGAGATGGCCCGCGGCGCCGCCGAGGGCACCCCCGCCAAGGAGGACGCCGACCTGCTGGTCAGCCAGGCCGAGCGTTGCCGCGATATCCTGCGCCGACTGACCGCTGACCCGGACGCCGCCGACGACGTCCACGGCGCCATGTCGCTCGGCCAGCTGGTCGAAGAGGCCGTGGCCCCGCACACCAAGGAGGCGGAGGTTCGTGTCGAGGCGGTGATCAGCGGCCCCCGCGGCGAGGAGCCACCGGACGTCCGACGCCTGCCCGAAGTCCTGCACGCCCTGACCAGCTTCGTCGAGAACGCCGTCGATTTCGCCCGGTCGGAGGTGCTGATCACCGCCCGTTTCGACGACCGCAACATCACGCTCGAGATCAAGGACGACGGCCCGGGCTTCGCGCCTGACATCCTCGCCAAACTCGGCGAGCCCTATGTCACCAGCCGTCCGGGGGCGGAAGGATCGCGCAGCGGCCATATCGGCATGGGCCTGGGCTTCTTCATTTCGAAGACCCTGATGGAACGAACAGGCGGGGTGGTGACGTTCCGCAATGGCAAGGCCGGCGGCGCGGTCGTGACTGTCCGCTGGCCACGCGACGCCCTGGAAGCACAGAACGAGTAGCCAGCCGCTTGGCCGTTGCTCGCCTGAAGGTTTAATGGGCCTATATCGGGAAGTGGATTCGGAATTGTGGGAGGTGCATCAAGGCCATGACCGACGTTTCCGAAACTGTTGCAGGCCTGCCCGACAAGACGCTTCTCGTCCTTGATGACGACGCGCCCCTGCGCACCCGGCTCGGACGGGCCCTCGAACAGCGCGGCTTCGAGGTGACCCTGGCCGGCAGCGTCGCCGAAGGCATTGCCGCGGTCCGGGCCAATCCCCCGGCCTTTGCGGTGGTCGACCTCAAGCTGGACGACGGTTCGGGCCTGAAGGCGGTGGAGACAATCCGGGAGGTGCGGCCCGAGTCTCGTGTGGTCATGCTGACCGGCTATGGCAACATTGCTACTGCCGTGGCGGCGGTGAAGGCCGGCGCCATCGACTACCTGGCCAAGCCTGCCGACGCCGACGACGTGGTCCGCGCCCTGCTGGCGCAGACCGGCGAAACCCCGGCCGCGCCCGAGAAACCGATGAGCGCCGACCGCGTGCGCTGGGAACACATCCAGCGGGTCTACGAGCTCTGCAATCACAATGTCTCGGAAACGGCGCGCCGGCTTTCGATGCACCGCCGGACGCTGCAGCGAATCCTGGCCAAGCGGGCGCCGAAGTAGCCCTCTAGCTTCCCAGGGCCCGCATTGCCGCCAACCTCGCGAACGCCAGGGTCAGCGCCTTGCGCCGCGCCGCCACCAGCGGGGTCAGCAGGGCGTCCCGCACGACCGCGCCTCCAAAGCCGTCCGCGACGATCAGACCCGGCTCTTCAGGCAGCAGCGACTTCGGGAACTCGGGCCCGACCGCGAAATAGAAGGCGTCGCAATAGGGCAGGTACTCCCCCCATTTGCGATCGCAGAGGTAGTCTTCGGCGCTCGACTTGACCTCGACGATGACAATCTCGCCCTTCGGCCCCAGCGCCATCAGGTCCGCCCGTCGCCCGTTGGGAAGCCCGACCTCGGCCAGCGGCGCATAGCCCATCGACCCCACAAGCCGCGCGGCGCCGCGGGTGACCGCCGAGGTGGTCTCGGGCCGGGTGAGCGTGACGAGTGTAAGAACGGCCTCCATGGCCGCAATCTATGTTCCGGTTGTGTTCCGGGTCAAGACTCGCTTTACGCCGACGGATGCTGCGGCATTTCCAGCCTGGCCGGGTTGTAGCCCAGCGCCTTGATCCGGTTCAGCGCCGCCGCCTTGGCGCCCGGGGCCATCACCGCCTTGCGAGACATCAGCCACACATAGTTGCCGCCCGGGGTGGCCATGATCGCCCAGCCACCGTCAGCGTTGGCATCGAGGATCCAGTACTCCTGGTTGACCACGCCGAAGAACCTGGCCTTGAACTTGGCGTTGCCGCTGCCCGGCACGATCTCGCCCTCGGCCTTGAACACCTTGGCTGCCCCGGCCGGCGAACCCTTCCGGCAGGTCTGGATCATCAGGTACTTGCCGCCGGTCGCGCTGGCGAACTGGCTGGTCGGCGCCTGGCAGTCCTTCTGGTTGCTGTTGGGCGTCCGGGCGACCTCGTACCAGGTGCCGGAGTAGAAGGCGGCCGAGATCGGGCGGGCCGGCTGCGGCGCGGCTCCCCAGGCAACGAACGGCGCCGCGGGCATAGCGGCCAGCACCAGAGCGCCGGCAAGGACGGAAACAGTCTTCATGCGGCGTAATCTAGCGTCTTGATCCAAAAAGAAAACGCCCCGGGTTTCCCCGGGGCGCTCGCAGTCCGATTCCGGCCTGAGGCGGCGGTCCTACTCAGCGGCGATGCTGATGACCTTGGCCTTGTCCTTGAAGTTGATCTCCTGGAGGTAGCGGATGCCCTCCTCGGCGATGTCGTCGCCGACCATCCGGTCACCCTCGGCCTTCAGTTCGTCGAGGTCGACGTACATGCCGTAGAAGGCCTTGGTGCGCTCGGTGATGATGCCGGCGTTGAGCAGGGTCTTGACCAGCACGCGGAAGATGTTGGTCTGCTCCTTCATGTTCTCGCGACGGGCGTCGTCGGTCATGATCTGGGCGAACTCGGCGATGACCTTCTCGGGGTCCAGGCCGTAGGCCTCATAGAGGTCGCGCTGCTGGGTCGGACCCACCAGGTTGAACAGCACCGCCTGGAAGCAGTGGGCGGCCCAGTCCTCGATGATGGCATGCTCTTCGGGGGACAGGTGCGGCACGGTGCGGTCGGCCCAGATCTTCCCGAACTTGTGGTGGAAGGCCTCGTCGGTCATCACCAGCTGCAGCAGCTTCTTGCCGACCGGATCGTTGATGGCGTTGAACAGCGACGCAAAGGCGCCCATGGCCAGGCCTTCGACCAGCATCTGCATTCCGATGATCTTCTTGTAGACCTCCGGCGCGTCGATGATCTCGACCAGCAGGGCCTTCAGCGTCGGGCCGCATTCGACCGGACGGCCCCAGCGGGCCTTGATGTACTTGGCGAAGGCCGTGACGTGGCGGGCTTCTTCGCGGGTCTGGTTGGCGGCGTATTCCTGCGCGCCCTGGTCCTTCAGCACGTGGCAGAGGCTGGCCGACAGGTTCAGCGCGCCCTGTTCACCGTGCAGGATGGAGGAGA
>Ga0164290_1000662_pt1 | contig 95325 bp, 79 predicted proteins | sample Micstemetagenome_FD_108782 | JGI IMG/M metagenome (GOLD analysis project Ga0164290, IMG submission 108782) | Contaminated culture microbial community from soil near Moab, Utah, USA - Microcoleus steenstrupii SON62 (Illumina Assembly) | ecosystem: Environmental > Terrestrial > Soil > Soil crust...
TAAAGTTCAAAAAAAACGTCAGCGGAACAGTTCGTCTAACCGAAATACTTATGAAACGAAAACTTTCTTTCAACCTCATTGCTCAACAAAAGCGTATTGCCCCATCTTTGGCTTGTGTATAACACGTAAATTTATGCTATTAAACGCTATCTGCCTAAATGGATGCCTGCTGACAATCAATCGGATAGTGTCATACTTTTTGGGATTGTCGTTAGGACAATCCACCTTACCATTCAAGGCCGCTTTTTTGCATTAAATCGTCCAGGGGACTAATAATGTTTACCAATTCCTGCTTGCTCACATGAAGATAGCGCTCCGTAGTGCGGATATCAAAATGACCAAGCAGGTCTTTTATGTAGCGGATGTCCGTACCCTTGTCCAGCAAATGGGTGGCAAAGCTATGGCGGAGGCTATGGATGCCCACGTCTTTTTTTATGCCCGCCTTGTTTTTGGCATTGCTGAATATTTGCTGCACCGTACGGGCAGGGTAGGAGGCGCCTGTTTGCTCCGACTCAAAAAGGTACAGCACCGGCCTCGGTTTGTAGGTGCTGATATACCTTCTCAAAATATCCAGCAGCAACGGGCTCAGGTTTACATAGCGGTCTTTCTTGCCCTTGGCCCTGCTGATAAAGATCTGCATCCTGCCACTATCGATATCCTTTATTTTTAAATTGACGATTTCGCTCACCCTCAACCCGGCACTATAAGCGGTGAACAGCATGGCTTTGTGTTTTTTATTACCCAGGGCATTAAAAAGTTTTCTCAATTCATTTTCGTTCAGCAGTTTTGGCAGCAGCAGGGGCTTTTTGGGCCGGGGGATCTCGAAAAAAAATCTCTCTTTGTCTAACACCTGTTCAAAATAAAACTTGAGCGCATTGAGCCGGCTATGAGCCGTGTTTTCACTGATGCCTTCTTTTTCGATCGTATACAGCATGTATCTTTTTAACTCCTCTGCCGTCAATGTTTCTACCGGTTTCTTTTTAATGGTTTGCAGCAGCTGGCTGAATTCGTTGCGATAGGTTTTAATGGTGGAGGGACTGTAAGCTTTTAGTTTGAGCTGCTGCACGTACTGAGCCAATGCATCCAGGTTATGATTACTTACCACATGCAGCGGTGATTGAATGACCTGTTTGGCAACCTGCGGGGCCGGGGTATTTTGAGGCCTTCCTTTTACAGCGGGTACAGGTGTTGCAACAGCAGGCATCGTGGCGATGATCTTGTTTTTTCGCTCCAGGTAGTTTTTCAACTGGCTGCTGTCGAGTGTGGCAGCCGGTTGAATACGGGTGCTCAACAGGTCGTAGTTGCCACGGCTCAACGGCATGTACCAGCATTTGTTTGTTTGGCTCCATTTGGCCCCAGGCAGTTTTTGGATGATGCTTTTTAGCCCGCTGTTGAGGGGAAAGTACATGCCGATACATTCCTGGTTGCGATGTACTAATGGTTTAAGGGTGATCGTTTGCATTATTTTAATTTAAAGACATTGACAACATTGCGGATTGAACAAGGACAAATTGCCGATCGTACTTTCTTCAGCCCCGTTTTTGTAACCATCAATGCTTACGCCGGCTTTTATACTGCGTTTTCCCAGTCCGATCTTATTTTTAAAAGTTTAACCAGGTATGGAATCAGCAAAATGATTTCTAACCTGAAAGTAAAGTCTGAAAGAACATTCACTGAATACAGCATAACGAGACAGCAAATTATAATTCCGGTTACTGCATCAAGAATGCCCAGCTTCACACCCCAGCTTTTCGATCTCAATAATCCAAAGGCAACTGTGGTCTTTAGCACGAAAATCAACAGGACTAAAAGTGCTAATGGAGAAGCAGCTGAGGTGGCTTCAATTCCATAAATACTGGCTCCCAAATGCCCGGCAAACAAACCAATGATAAAAGCAACCGGCGCAAATAGTCCCAATATTCCAAATATCCATGCAAATACTTTGATCCAAACAGGAAGGAGGGAGGTTCTTTTGATTTGTTCCAGCTCATTATTTAGCAGGTCATCCATAAAACGTTTTTTTCTTAAATGGTTGGTTTTTGATTGGTTTCTTCAATTGCTGCCAACCACCGTATTGATTACATGCGCTTGCGAAGATGGTCATGAAGTTTTTAAATTGTTGATACAGTTTTCGGGTCTTTTGAATGCTGCCCTTTTTTGTTAAACAAAGCTTCGCTGCACTCACTCACAGTAAAATCATACCTGCAACAGCATGATGAATCTGTAAAGTGAAGGGATGTGCTTGAAAATAAGCTGCGGCAGCAGTATGCGGCAGTGGATATTTCAAGGGTGGTATATACCTTTTAAAGTGATGGTAAGATAGTAATTTATTTACAGCGGGATAATTTTTTAATCCTGTTTATTTTTTTCAACAGCCCAACAGCGGATAAGAAATTTGAGGGGCACAATGCCATGTTGTATGGCAACTCATTCGCTGCCGGAGCAGATCGCTGATAAGGAAAGTGATATCGAACAAGGGCAGGCAGATAGCAGTGGAAAGCCCGGTGAAGCCTTGTGCGTGGGCCTGTGCCGGACTTGCAACGGATAGCTGCCGCTGCCGCCGCCATAAAAAACCACTGCCCACTGCCCCTGTTTTTAACACGCAAACATTAATAAGTAACCGTTTCAACTGAACCCATATTCTGTTATCTTTGCCGCCTTAAAATTTATAATGAAGAACATCCGTAATTTTTGCATTATTGCCCATATTGACCACGGAAAGAGTACGCTGGCTGACCGTTTGCTTGAATTTACCCACACCATCAGCGAAAGGGACATGCAGGCGCAGGTGCTGGATGATATGGACCTGGAGAGGGAAAAGGGGATCACCATTAAAAGCCACGCCATACAGGTGAATTATAAATGGAAGGGGGTTGAATATGTATTGAACCTGATTGACACACCCGGCCACGTGGATTTTAGTTATGAAGTAAGCCGTGCATTAGCGGCCTGCGAAGGCGCTTTGTTGCTGGTTGATGCCAGCCAGGGGATACAGGCCCAAACCATCAGTAATTTATACCTGGCCATTGACAATAACCTTGAGATCATCCCGGTGATCAACAAGATAGACATGGATGGCGCCATGATACCCGAAGTGACCGACCAGATAGTGGAACTGATCGGCTGTAAGCCGGAGGATATCTTACTGGCCAGTGGCAAGAGCGGAATTGGAATTGAAGAGATACTAACGGCCATTATAGAACGCATTCCTGCACCCAAAGGAGATGAATCAGCGCCGCTGCAGGCACTGATCTTTGATAGCGTGTTCAACTCTTTTCGTGGTATTATCATTTACTACCGGATTTTTAATGGCACGATGAAGAAAGGGGAGAAGATCAAATTCTTTAATGCCGGGGGAGAATACCATGCGGATGAAGTGGGTATTTTAAAACTTGGCATGGAGCAAAAAGGCGAAGTAAAGGCCGGCGATGTGGGTTATATCATCACCGGTATCAAGAATGCCAAAGAAGTAAAAGTAGGGGATACCATTACCAATGTGGCGAACCCCTGCCAAGATTATATTCATGGTTTTGAAGATGTAAAACCGATGGTGTTTGCCGGTATCTTCCCGGTAGAAACAGATGCTTTTGAAGAATTGCGGGATTGTATGGACAAGCTGCAGTTAAATGATGCATCCCTCACATTTGAACTGGAAACCTCACAGGCACTTGGTTTTGGTTTCCGTTGCGGCTTTTTAGGCATGCTGCACATGGAGATCATACAGGAGCGTTTGGAGAGAGAGTTTAACCAAACGGTTATCACCACGGTACCCAACGTAAGTTTTACGGCGGTTACCAATAAGGGCGAAACGGTGACGATCAATAACCCAACGGAAATGCCGGATCCCACCAGGATCGATCATATAGACGAACCTTTTATCAAGGCACAGATCATTACCAAGCCCGATTATATTGGTAATATCATGACGCTGTGTATTGGCAAAAGGGGCATCCTTACTTCCCAGAGTTATTTAACGCCAACCAGGGTGGAGCTGAGTTTTGAAATGCCCTTAACAGAAATTGTGTTTGACTTTTACGATAAACTCAAGAGCATGACAAGGGGCTATGCTTCTTTTGATTACCACCCTATTGGTTACCGGGAGAGTGATATTGTGAAGATGGATATTTTATTGAACAACGAAAGGGTGGATGCATTGAGTGCTTTGATCCACCGGGGCAGGGCGCATGAATTTGGCCGCAAGTTGTGCGAAAAGTTGAAAGACCTGTTGCCCAAACAGCAGTTCCAGATTGCGATACAGGCAGCGATAGGAGCGAAGATAGTTGCCAGGGAAAACATCAGTGCCATGAGGAAAGATGTAACGGCGAAGTGTTATGGGGGTGATATCAGCCGTAAACGTAAACTGCTGGAAAAGCAGAAAGAAGGTAAGAAGCGGATGAAGCAGATCGGTAATGTGGAAGTACCGCAGGAGGCTTTTTTGGCGGTGTTGAAATTGAATGATTAACCACTCCGTCCCCAACTTGTTGGGGAAGAAACTGAAATAGCAAGCGGGGCAGGTTTTTTCTTGTATTGAAAAAAAATATAGATTATGAGCAATTTATCATTGAGCAACGACATGAATATGCAGGTTACTGCACGTTTTATTGCAAAGGGCACGGATGAGCCATTGACCGGTAATGCCTACCGGATGCGCCTGTTTGACAAAGATGTGTTTGATGATGATTATTTAGGGGAGAGCCCGCTTGACAGCAATGGCGTGGCCACCATTGGTTTTGCACATGCAGCCTTCAGCGACCTGGGCAGTATTGAAACCATGCCCGACTTTTATTTTGTAGTGGTAAAAGATGGCGTACAGGTATTTGAAAGTAAAGTGATGGCCGATATAGACGTGGCAGCCATTGAAAAATTTAAAATGGGAACGGGCGAAGTAGTTGATCTCGGTACTTTTTTGGTGCAGCCTTAATAATATTCACGCTCAACACAATTGATTGAATCCGCTTCGGGCGGATTTTTTTTATGCAGGGTGGCTCCGGTTTTTTGCGTTTGCTGGTTATGGTTAGTTGATTCCCTGCTGCTGCCAGGTAAAAAACTGCTGCCTGATGCAGGGTTTTGAACAGTCTCTTCTGTCCAGGAAGGTTCCTCACAGGAATTCTGTTCCCTTTCCATCATGATTTTTGTATACACAGTATCAACCGGCAGCATTACAACCCCTGTAGCATATTTGGGAGGTGGCGGCGCAGGTAAAACTGTTTCACTGCTGTCGGGTTGCACTTCAGTACCAGCGACGTCTCCCATCATCTCCGTTTCACCATCCATAGTATCACAAGAAAACAGCATGCTGCTGAAAGCCAGCATGCATGCTGTTAAAAATCGTTTCCACAGGGGCATTGATACGGTGTGGATGTTGTAAGGGAGTTGAATATGGATGGTTTGAACCTGTTAGCTTTTAAAACGGCCGCAAACAGATTCCTCTTTTCTTTTTATGGATAAAAAAGTACTGTACTTCTTCATCGGTCATGCTGCTGAAATCCACCACGGTTTTGTAACATGCATTGCAGTGGCGGCCTTGTTCATTGGGTGTCATTGTGGCCCAATCTTCGTGACAGGGTTTGGGAATGCGGATGTACATGATACAACTGGTTTGTATGTAGATGCTGTTGCAATAGAAATTTCACAATGTTTAGCTGTTCTTTTTTTTGCGGCGGCCGGCAAAGGCAACTGGCATCAATGCTTCAGCTGAGAAGGGCGAGGCTGGTGGTTCCTGTTTTTTATCGCTGTGTTGTGTAGAGAGCGAGGAAGTTACAGTGGTATCGATGTGGTTGTTATTTTTTGAAGTGTCGTTGGTTACCAGTTCTGGTGTTTTTAGCCTGACAGGACTTGTATAACCTAAAACATGTGATTCGTTCAAATTGAAATCATTGTTGCATTTGCCTGACTTTTTTTGCCTGATCTTGACCGGTTGCTTTTTTTTACCTGTTTTTTTAGTCTTTTTTGCAGATTCTTCGGTTGGAGGTGCTTGATTGCCCAACGCCGTTTCAAAAGGGAAAAGAGCAGTTCCAAAAATGACGAGGCAGGCAAGCAGGAGCTTTTGCCATACAGGCATTTGTTGATTGAAGCTGGAACCTGGAACATAGATGGTGATGGTTTGCAATTGGGTATGCTTAAACCTGCCACAGACCGCTTCGCCCCAATGTGCAGTAAAGTAGTGCTGTACGGCTTCCTCACTCATTCCTGAAAAATCAATGACCGTTTTTTTACATTGATCACAAAACCTGCCCTTTTCATTGGGATGCATATTTTCCCAGCTGGCTGTACAGGGTTTTGGTATGGTGATGGTATACTTCAGGTGGATGTTTTATTTACCGAATGTAATCAAATTTGTTGGGCTGAAGCGTTCAACAATAAAAAAGGGCTGCATTACAATACAGCCCTTTTAAAATGATATTTGTTGTTTTACTATTTTACCTTTTGTAGTTCCTTTACTTCTTTTATCAACAGTGCTATCTGCTTTTGCTGATCCATTACTTTTTTATTCAGTTCCTGTGTGGCTTTTACCAATGGCACCACAAATTCAGCATAGCTCAGGCTATAAGCATCTGTACTGTTTACTGGTTTTAATACCCCGCTAAAGTTGAATTGAGAGTTGATGGCAGCCTGCTCCACCTCCTGTGCAATAAAACCGGTGTAAGTGATCTTTTCTTTAGCAAGGATGGCTGCTTCACCGGTTTCATAGTAAGCAACAGGCTGTATGGAATGATCAGAATCACGGGCATGTGCATTGAACTGGTGAATATCCCAGGTATAGGTTACCGGGCGCAGTTGCATGATGAAATCGAGTCCATGCACATTTTCACGGATATTTCTTTTAAATCTGCCATCACTGTAGGTGGTAAAGTTTACCTGTCCGCGGATAGCCGTTACCGATGTATTGCCGATGGAAATATAATTGGCCGTACTTACAGAAGCGCCATTGCCGATGGCCGTGGAGTTTTGTGCGGTGGCACTGGCTCCATACCCAATAGCAGTAGCCTGGTAGCCGCTGGCTGCAGCATTTACACCAATAGCCAGGTTGTCATTGTTGGCTGAGGAAACAGCTGCTCCTGCGCCAATGGCAATACCCCTGTAGGAAGTGGCACTGGCACCAGCTCCGATGGCAATGGTCTCGTTTTTTGAAGAAGCCGTACTGGCACCGGTTCCGATGGCAATGCTGCGATAGCCCGCTGCATTGGCTGCATACCCCACCGCCGTGGCTTCGTTGTTGGAAGATGCGTTGGCGCTGGCACCTATAGCCGTTGATTTAAATCCGGAGGATGAACTCACGCCAAAGGAGGTGGCAAAAGAGGAGCCTGATAGCCCCAGGTAACCGGCAGCGGTGCCGTTTACTTTAAATGTCAGGGGCTGACCATCACTGGTGCCGATGTAGTTGGAAGACCCGGTACTGCTGTTGCCTGATAAAGACCAGCCGCTGCTGCCCCCGGATCCAAAAGAAACCGCTGACCAGGATGGCGAAGCGGAGGAACCAACGTTAACGTTTACCGTATTGGTAGAAGTATTGTAAACAATCAACCCTTTTGCCGGCAATGGTATCGCATTTTGCTGCGTTGTGGTGACCCTTGGTACTAAAAGTCCTTTTATGGTGCTGCTTACATCCAGCATGGCACTTGTATCAGGTAACGCACCTGTACTATTGATCGCAATGTTCTGCGAAAAAGAATAACTGTTGATGGATGTTATACTCACTAACAGGAAAAAAAAGTGTTTTTTCATAAGAATAATTGCTGTTGGATTAGTATGTATTAATGCTGCCGAATTGATTTTTTAGCAACTGGTTATTTCAACCGTATAATTTTCAGGGTATGTTGTCCTGTGCCTACTGAGGGCGTCATTGTATTGGCCAGGTTGCCTATGGACACGGAAGCTGTTTGGCCGCTGTTCATTTGTACAACTGTGTTGCCGGTAATAGTACCCCGGATGGTAGAGCCGGCGTAGGGCGTTAATGATCCCGCTACTTCGGTTTCTGTTGTGCCATTTACAATAATTCTTGCACTGAGTGTATTGTTCAAACTGTTCGCAACAGCGTACATATTGGAAATAATGATCTGGTAGAGTCCTGTGGCAGGTGCGGTAAAGATACCGGTAGAAGTATTGTATGCATTTCCTGTATTGACCGCCGCTGAATTGTATGCAAGCGTGGCAAAGCTGCTGCCCGGCGAATAACTGGTTGTTCTGCTGGCTGCAACTATTACACTTACCGGGCTGTTTGCTGAATTCACCACATCTGTAACCGTTCTTTTTCTTACAACACCGGTTGTATTCACCGTAAGGATGCTGTCTGTAGCTGCACCACTGGCAGTGCTAGTGAGTGTTACGGTATTGCTTGCCGTTAGTGTGCCGCTCACCGTGGTTGCCCCGGTTAAAGTTTTAGCGCCAGCAATGGTTTGTGTGCCTGTTGTTACAAGCCCACGGGCACCTGCAGCTGCATCGGGTATATGGAAGGTATATGCTGACTCACTGTTGCTGATATTAAAATCAGTTCCATTGTTACCTGTTGCATACGTTGCTCCTCCAAAAGAAAGTGTTGACCACGATGGTGAAGCTGCTGTTCCCACATTTACATTAAAGCTATTGGTACTTGTATTGTACAGCAGTAAACCTGTAGCTGGTAGAATGATGGCATTTCTTTCTGTTGTTGTCATACGGGGAGCCAGAAAGCCTTTTATCGTACTGCTTACATCCAGCATGGCACTTGTATCGGGCAGGTTACCGGTTGAATTGATGGCGATGTTTTGTGCGCTGAGTGTTGCTACTGTTGCCAACTGTAGTGACAGCAGCAGCAATTTTACTTTGGTATTCATTCGATGTGGTTGTTTTTTATTGGGTAGTTACATTCATATTTTTTATTCTGCTATCACCTGTAATACTTGCTTTTCATTTGAAGGGCTTACCACTTCCAGCTGGTACATTCCGCTTTGTAAAGTGCCTGGCAGGTTGATCTGTACTCTTCCGTTTGCATTGTTGCATACTTTGGTGCCTGTGTAGATCACCTGGCCGATGGCATTGGTAAGCGACAGTTTGTAAGTGCCAGTTGCCTGGTTGGTTAATTGTACATTGATCAGTCCGTTTGTTACCGGGTTAGGGAAGATGCTCATCGCAGCCGTTGCTTTTTTACCCATCATCACCTTTACAACTGCGCTGTATTTGATGTCACCATTCTTTTCATATACTTTGATCCTGTAAAAATTTGCGCCTGCAAGCGGTGTAACGTCAGTCGTTTTGTAGTTATTGCTGCCGCCGGTGTTTTGTGGCAAAACAACTACAAGGCCTTCGAAATTCGTCCCATCGGCTGATCTTTCTACTTCATATTTTCCTATGTTCGTTTCCCCTTCCACCGTCCAGCTTACTACAACCGAGTTGTTTTGTGCGGCAGCTTTTACAGAGGAGATGGTTACCGGCAGTACAACAAACGGGTTGATGGTAATAAAGAACCTGTTGGCTGCTGACGAAGCTGTATTGGCATCTGTAGAAAAATTGTAGCTGGTGCTTTCAAATGCATTTAAAGGAGTACTGAAACCGGTATAATTGTCAACCAGCATCATGCTGTTGCCTTCCATACCAGCCGGGTTGATGATGAACTGGTAGCTGGTACCAACGGTTGTTTTCCAAAGCTTGATGAATAAACTGTCGTTGTTTTCTATCAAGGGCCTTCTTTCAGCTGTTAATGCTGTATTGTTTCTTACCAGGGCAAGGCATTCGTTGGTGTTGGTGAATTTAAGCGCATCGGCATAATCAACAGCACTGCTGAAACCTTCATTGAATTCTGCAAAAGTACCGTCTGCCGCAAGCACGGTGCCGTCTGCCTGCAGGATGTTCAGTTCAATACTGATCTTTTGTGTGTTGCTGGAGATTGGCCTGAATACATTGGTATTGTTAAGAGTTGCTTTATTGTTTTCGTTAAAAACTACTGTGGCGTTACCTGCAGATAAGGTTTGTACCATAAACGCCTGGCCACTTTGTATCTCTTTTGTTTGGTTGCTGCTGCTTACAGATTTAGTGTAGGCACCAGAGTTAGCCAGGTCATCCAGCATTACATATCCACCCAATGTGTTCAGTGTTGGGTCCCACACATAAAACCTGTTCACTACATTGTTCCTGGTAAGGTTGCTGAAGTTCACCGGTGAAGCATAAGGGTTACCCACCAGGGTATAGCCGCCATTTGCAGCAGACACAGTAAAGGTTTGTGTTCCCTGTTGCAGATTGCCATTGCTGCTGAGCGTGGTGGCGTTGCAGGTTGTTGTGCTAAAGTTGCCTGCATTCCTGTCGCCTCTTACAAAGATGAAGTAGCCTGTATTCTCAGCATTTCCGGTAGGTCCTGCTGAAATGGGCGTATGTGTATTGGTAATGTTGTTAAATGATTGGGTGCTGCTGTTCCAGGTTCTCATTGAAAAATTGTTCTGTGGACTGGCATCAAGACCATTGACGGGTGAGGGAGACGGGCCTGTGATAAATGTGTTGATACCTTGTTCGTAAACGCCTCCATTTTGCCATGCTTCAAAAATGGTATTGGAAGATGCTACGGGTGCAGTCAGCATTCTCCAGGCTCTTCTTGCAGGAATAAATCTTTCGATAGTTGCTTTACCGATGATGCGGCTCCCGGTGGCAATGGGTGCCACACGGGCGGTAGACATTGCATCAGATCTTAAAGTGATGTTATTGTTGGTATATAAATTTCCACTTTGTATCTCCAGGGTGTTTTTTACTGAGGCTGCGGATTTCAATGCGATACCGTTGGCAGCTTTGTTCACCGTAAGATCATAAAAAGCTGTTTGGCTGCTGCCATTTAGGTTACTTACCGTGCTGTCGGTATGGCCTGTAAATTTTACCTCACCGGTTCCGGCTGCAAACTGACCGTTGTTTACCAGTGAAGCATTGTTTACTACTAAAGAAACATGACCATTCATTACAAGGCTGCTTCTTTCGTTAATGGTAATTTGTTGTGCTGATGTAATAGAAATGGCGGTAAAGAAAGCCATGATTGTCAGGTTTCTTTTGGGGCGGGTGTTGTTGTTGTTTGTTTTCATTTTAAGGGGTTTGGTTCCTATACTAACCACTGCTGTGCCAATCGGTAACTATTTGAAATACAACACTTAAAAAAGCGCTGTTGCAGCAATGATTCTATTCAATGGAAATTTCTTCCATTAATAGGACAGGCCCGGTCAACAAAATAGATGCTTTCTTATGTTACATATCAAACCCGTTGCAACCCAAAAAGTATCTGGCATCAGCTTTCACCAGTCAACAATTCAACAATTCAGCAATTCAACGTTCTTCAAAAAAAATCCCCGGTAAAAACCAGGGATTCATTATCAATTATCATTTAACTCATTATCCATTATTGCTTCTTCCCCCATGCTTCCATCTTTCTTTCCAGCACATCCAGTGGCATACAACCATCTTTTAACAGCTCATCATGAAATGCAGCGATATTGAATCTGGCACCCAGCTGCTGCGTATATTTTTCCCTTAATTGTTTGATAAAGATCGCACCCATTTTATAACTCAGCGCCTGTGCAGTAATGGCCATATAGCGTTCGATAGCGGCTACTGCTTCCTGTTCGCTGCTGGGTAAGTTTGCGAGCAGGTAGTCAATCGCTTTTTCCCTGCTCCAGCCCTTGGTATGAATGCCTGCATCCACTACCAGCCGCACAGCCCTCAGCATTTCATCGCCCAGGTTGCCCATTTTTTGATAAGGGTCGGTGTACAGTCCCAACTCACTACCCAGCGATTCTGTATACAATGCCCATCCTTCACCATAAGCGCCATACCAGCCAAACCGCCGGAAAGCAGGTAGTGATTTATTTTCCTGTTGTAACGAAATCTGGTAGTGATGCCCCGGTATGGCTTCATGGGCAAACAATGTTTCCATACCTGTATAATTGAATTTGGTTACATCCGGAATTGGGGTATAAAAAATGCCCGGTCTGCTGCCATCTTCTGTGGCCTGGTTGTATTCTGCACTGGCACTTTGTTCCCTGAAAGCTTCTGTTCTCCTGACCTCAAATTTAGTGGTGGGAAAACGGCCGAATAATTTTTTGAGGTAGGGTTCTTCTTTTGCCTGTATTGCCCGAAAGGCTTCCAGTACTTCTTCCGGGGTTTTAAAGATGCTGAATTTTTTATCGGTGAGGATATAATTAAAAAACGCCTTGAGATCACCGGTAAAACCAACCTGGGCTTTAATTTTCTCCATCTCGTTTTTTATCCTTTCTACTTCTTTTAAACCAGTATTGTAGATGTCGTCCGCAGATTGATTGGTGGTGGTCCAGTAGCGGATGAGGTATTGGTAGTACTCATTACCGTTAGGTATACTGTCGATGCCACTGCTGCTGCGGCCTTTCGGCAGGTATTCCTGTTGCAGAAAACTGTTGAGTTTTGTAAATGCGGGAATCAGTTTTTCAGTAATGGCTTTTGTATAAGCTTCAGTAAGCCTTGTTTTGTCTGCAACGGAAAAACTATCCGGCATCTTTTTTACCGGTGCATAAAAGTGATTGCTTTTTGCATCGGCACTCAGCATGTCTTTTGTTTGCGGTATCATTTTTACGATGAGCGATCTGTGGAGTATATAACCCTGGTTCATCCCTGTCCGCATATTGCTGATCACCGTATCCATGTAGATGGCAAAGCCGTCAATTCTTCCAAGAAAATTATCATAATCCTTCACCGTTTTAAATGGCTGGTCACCATCACCGGAGCCCAGCATACCAAACGTGATCTGCTTACCCCAGAACTGGTTGAGGGGCATCAATTCTTCCCGGAAATGAAAGCGCTCCAGCTGCATCTCCATTTCTCTTTTAAAAATGTCATAGCTTATCCGGTCGTTGTCATTTAGTTTTTCACGGTTATATACTTTGATGCTGTCGAGATAGCGGCTGTAAAAAGACTTTGCTTCATTGATAAAAGCAACACTCACTTCATTTTGGAAGATATGATTGTAGCGGTTGTCACCAGCCGTGGTGGCTTCCAACGGATACAACTTCATCCTGTGTTCCCAGTAGTTGGCAAACATCCGGTTGATGGCGGCAGAATCATGGCTGGTGGTTTCAGCTGTTGCAGCAGGATCGTTGTTGCAGGACATGCAAATGGCAGTCAATAGTAAAGCAATTCCAACAATTGGTTTCATGATATGTTTTTTACGAAGGGGCAAAATAGTTTTTTTTGGATGAAATGAAAGCTTAAATCCATGAACGGGTTTATGGCAAAAAATGGCGGTCTTAAATTTAATTTGCTAACTTTATTTATTACCATCTTAACTCTTTCTGCTATGAAGAAGATCTTTTACTGCTTCATCCTGTTTTTGATAGTATCAAAACCTGTCAATGCCCAGGTACTGGAGCAGGATTCATTGGCTATTTATGATTTGTTTTTTACAAATGATGGCGGCGCTCCAAGCGGGCCCCTGTCTTCATGGCCCGGGATCACCGTGACGGCTAACCGGGTTTCGGGTATTTCAATGGGTTTTGAATACTCTAACAACTTCCCCTCCTCGTTCAGTAATCTGACTGCATTAAAAAAACTGACCATTAATCCCTGCCTTCAAATGGGGTGCACCTGGGCTGGGTTTAGTTTTCCTGCTGCCTTGGGTAACCTTGATTCTTTGGAAGCAATTACGGTGAGCGGTGTTTCCTGGTCTTCTAATGCAGAAACAGCGCTGCTTCCGCTGTGTTCTATCACCAGCCTTAAGTTAATATCATTGAGCAGCACTACTTCTCCTTTTGGTTTTCCGTTGGGCGGTGATATACCGGCTGCCATCAGTAACCTTATAAATTTAGAGAAGCTCGATTTGTCGTACAATGATTTTAGCAGCATTCCTCCAGCCATATTTAATTGTCCCAAATTAGAAGTGGTTGATTTTTCCAACAATTTTAATATGGCAGGGGGTATTCCCGAAAGCATAGGCAACTGCACCACGCTTAAATCTTTAGACCTGTCAGGCAATGCGTTGAATGGCGTTATACCGGCCAGTATTGGCAACTGCACAGAATTGCGCCTGCTGAAAGTTACAGGTTCAAGTGCCTTTGGCGGTATTCCAAACAACTTAGTTGGAGAAATACCCGGCACCATCACAAATTGTCAAAAGCTAACTACTTTTTGGGTAAATGGTGATTGGTATGGTGTAAATCCCTTTTTTGAAAATATTACTTCGTTTCCTGATCTTGATAGTTTGATCATGAACATTGGCGTGAATCAAACCCCCAACCAAATACCAGACGCTATGGCTTCTTTAACGCGTTTGTCTTATTTAAGTCTTGGCGGTGCCGGTCTTTCTGGTACCATACCAGCAGCGTTAGGAAACAGCCCTGCATTAAAAACATTATCCATTAATTCGGGTTATATCAGTGGAAGTATACCTGCCAGCATCGGTAACATTTCTACATTGCAGCAGCTTGCTATAACAGCCGCTAATATTTCAGGAGGCATACCGGCAAGCCTCGGCAACCTGTCTCAGTTACAAACGCTTACCATCGCCTGTGCTAACATAGGTGGCACAATTCCTGAAAGCTTCGGCAACCTGTCTCAATTACAAACGCTAAAGTTGAGCAACTGTTCCCTTTCAGGCCCCATACCTGCGTCCTTGCTTAACCTCAACAGTACAGTAACTATCAACCTCAGTTCAAATAAATTTACTTTTGATGGGTTGGAAATGCTTAAAGCTCATTTTGGAGCCAGGCTGTCTGTTATACCGCAACCAAACATCTCTATCAGGTACAATAATATCCGGTTGTCTGTGAATGCCGGGGGTACGGTAACGAACAATACATACAAGTGGTACAGGAATGGTTCTGTTTTCAGGATTGTTAGCGGTGACTCAACATTGGTTACTTCAACAAGTGGGTTATATAATGTAGAGGTTACCAACAATATTGTAGCCGGACTTACGCTCACCAGTAATTACTACAATGTGCCGGTTACGATATGCCTCCGGCAGGTAATGCCACACTCACCTGCCGGTATGCCGGTCCTTATCAATGGTACATGAATGATGGCAGTGGTTACGTGGGTATAACTGATAATGCCAATTTCAGTGGTACTAATTCGCAAATATTGCAGTTGATCAATATCCCATCTTCGTGGACAGGTTACCAGTTCAAATGCAACAACGAAAATTTCCGCATCCAGTTTTTATTATCCTGGACGGGTGCAATCAGCAATGACTGGAACTATTATGGCAACTGGGGCAATTGCGGATCCATACCAGACAGCAATACGGACGTGGTTATCAAGAGCGGCACGGTTGTACTAAACACCAACACCACCATTCGGTCATTAACGTTTGCACCTGGCGCAAACATTACCGTGAGTCCGGGTGTAATCCTTACCATATTGCACTAGATGATCTACGGAAATTAACCACTGCATTTCGGCACACTGTTTTTACCTTTGCCAAAAACTAATCATTGGCAAAAAAGGAAACGTACCGGCATAAGAACAAAGCAAAGATCATAGCGCAGGAAGGGGAGGCAGGGTATGAAAAAAAGGAACGCTTTATTATTGACCCGGTAATGCAGCAAACATTTGCCGAAGGAAAAGTGATATTGATCGACAAGCCGCTGCACTGGACCTCATTTGATGTGGTGCGGAAGATCCGTGGATTGATCCAGGTAAAAAAAACGGGACATGCTGGTACCCTTGATCCGTTGGCAACCGGCTTACTTATTGTTTGTACTGGCAAGTTTACCAAAAAGATCAATGAGTACATGGCACAGGTAAAAGAATATACCGGCCATTTTACCTTAGGTGCAGTTACACCTACGTACGACCTGGAAAGTGCGCCCGAACAGGAAAAAGCTTTTGCTTTTGTAACGCCGGAATTATTGCACCGTACCACCCAACAATTTACGGGAGCCATCCAGCAGTTCCCACCCATCTATTCCGCCATCAAAAAAGATGGGGTGGCTTTGTATGAACTGGCCAGGAGGGGAGAAGAGGCTGATTTGAAAGCCCGGCCCATCACGATCTATAACTTTGAGATAACAGGTATTCAATTGCCAGTTGTGGCATTTAAAGTTTCCTGCTCCACGGGCACGTATATACGCAGCCTGGCGCATGATGTTGGTCAGGTACTTGGTTGTGGAGCCTACCTCAGCAGCCTGCGCCGAACTGCCATCGGAGATTTTAAAGTGGAAAACGCTGAAACAATGGATGAATTTGAAAAGGAGTTAAGGGGTACGGTTTAGGTACTACGGTTTGGAGCTGTATCAATTTGCAAAATGCAAAATGACAACGAAGTTGTCTTTCTCTGCGTTCTCCTCATCCCTGCGTGGGATTATTGGCACGCAGAGAGGCAGAGACCGCAGAGCAGCTGCACAATCAGGTAACTGTTACATTCAAACGAATGCCCTACTTACAGCCCAGATAGTTTAGCAACTCACAACTTCTTGGTTACCCCCCTAGCTCACAGCTCTTAAAACGGATAATTCAAACTGATCGTAAAATTAAAATTTTCGTATCTCCATTTCCGGTATTCGTCATTAGGACCTTTAGCAAATAATTTGGAGAAGAGATCATCAAAGCCAATAGAAGGTACTTTCCAGCCATCGTTTTCAGAAAGTTCTGGCCGCTTGAAACGAAATCCAAAATCGAGCCGTAGCGCTACATAATTAAAGTCAAACCGAAAACCAGTACCAAGATTTACACCCAATTGTTTATAAAAATTGTGCAGGCTGGTAAAAGGAAATTGTGTGCTGTCAAATTGCTGGTCGGGCCTGGTGTTTTTAAAATTCCAAACATTTCCCATATCGGCAAACAGCGCCCACTTTAAAGCCAGCGTGTTGGGAATGATCTGCGCAATATGTTTGCGGAATTCAACATTAAACTCAAGCTTGATATCACCGGTACGGTCATTGAGCGTACGTTGATTAAAATTTACCAGGGCTTGCGCACCAGGACCAATACCTCTCACTGGCCATGCCCTCATACTATTGGGTCCACCGCCAAAATACTGTTTAAAAAAGGGCAGGGTGGTGTCTCTTGACCCGATCGGAATACCCACGCCACCAAAAAAATGCAGTATCAGCGCATGCTTGCGAAAGGTTTTCGATCTTGTCCATTCCACATCTATTTTAGCAAATTTTCTGAGGTATTTGTTTAATGCACCCACATCATCCAGCGGCAAAGCAAAATACAACAACGCCCCGCTCTCTTCAAAAGTGGCTTTAAAATTCCGGGTGATGGTTTGGTTGGGATATACCCAGTTCTTTGTTACACTGTATCCAACTGTACTGCCCATCACCAGTGCGGTGTTAAATGAATAACGCAGGTAAGGATTGTTTTTGATCGCTTCGTCGAAAGCGGCAGTACGGTCGTACAAATTCGTATATTCTATATTGATAGGTTTAATGGTGATGGATTGCGTTGGTTTGATATTGAATTCGTACCCTAGTGCAAAACCAAAGGAATTCAATTTAAATAAACCAATACGGTCGGTATGGCCGATACTCCCGGAAAAGAAGGTTTGTTTTGAATACAGTTTATTGATCCAGGGAAAATTATTAAAAGGATAAATGAGTTTGGGGATAGAAATGGTACCGTTGTAGCCAACCTCGCTGGAGTTGATAAAATTATCGGCACCCGGCCTTTCACTCAGGTTCAGTTCCACACCGGCCCTCAGTGCGTGGGTGATCTTTACACCCTGCCGGGCAGCATTCCGGCTTTGTATCGACACATTACCCGAAAGCCCCAGCAGGTTGCCTGCATTGGCTACATTTACCGTATTGCTGTTGCTGTTGGTGGAGAAGCTGGTTTCAATATTTCCTTCAAATCCATATTTTTTTGCCGGGAACAACTGCACATACATATCCAGTTTGCCGGTGCTGTCTTTTTTATCGTCGGCCACTTTCACCACAATGTTTACATTTTGCCATACCCCTGTCCGTGAGAAGCTTGCCAGCGTGTTATTGTATTTTTCCTGGCTATAGATATCTCCTTTTTTAAAAGCCATGAGGCTGGTGATAAACCTCCGCCGCACCATGGGGAGTGATACATGATAAAAGACGAGTCTCTCAACGTGTCTTTTATAAAACTGGTATTCCCTGTGGCGTCGGCTGCGGTATAATCCGGGTAAATAAATACTTCGTTGATAAAATATTTTTTTAACCGGGTGCTGTCTGCTTCGGGGTTCAGCACCATGGCGAGTTTGATCGTAGGTTTATTTCTTTTTTCGTCAGCTTCGGATAACAATTTAAGTGTCTCAAAAGGATCGTCTGAAACACTGGTGAGCGCCTCATTAGTGGTATCGCCCCGCATCCTTAGTTCTTCCGGTGTAAACTTATAATACCCGTTGTTCCGGAACAATTCCACCAGCCTGTTGATCTCTCCCAGCACATTGGCCTTTGTTACCGGTTCATTTTCTTTGATCAGCGATTTTTCCTGCGAAGCTTCTGCCAGTTGCTGCAGTTCAGGATTTCTTAATTTGTAACTAAAAGTGTCAATACGGGTAGGGTTACCTGCTTCCACGGTGTAATTAACTGTAACCCGTTCATTTTTTTCACACCTGGGCAGCCATTTTTTGGATACATAATAAGTGCCTTTGGCAGTATCTGCCGAAAAACTGTCTTTTGCATGGTAGTAACCCATGTGCAGCAATGTATTTCTCAGGTTTTTTGCAGAGATGGCAGCATAGCCGCTGTCGTAAACGGGCGCATATTTAATTTTATGAAAAAGGAAAAAGGCATCGTTCACAGCCACCTTGCTGCTGTCATTCAACTGGCTGTACATCCTTTGTTTAATGGAGTTTTTTTCTTCCTTGCTGAAGCCACCGCCTTTTATGTCAATATTATTTTTGAAAACAAAGGGTTTATCTTTCTGGTAGTTTTTTACAGTAGTACAGGAGCTTATTAAAACACAGAAAAGGAATATATTTTTTAGCCGGTTAATCATCTTATCTTTCGGGCAGAAATCCAGTTTAATTGTGATCGTCAATGTTAAGCAAAACACATTCCAAATATATCCAAAGCCTTCACAGTAAAAAATCGAGGGATACGGAGAATGTATTTATCGCCGAAGGTAATAAAACAGTTCCTGAATTACTGGCTGCCGGCCATTTTGATTGTAAAGAACTGCTGGCTGTAACCGGGTGGCTGCAGGAGCATAGTGTTTTTCTTCAAAAATACTTTCATGGCGTAGTGCATGAATTGCTGCCGCATGAGATGGAAAAAATATCAGCGCTGGCAACGCCCGGCGAAGTGCTGGCGGTGTTTACAAAACAAACTGCCACAGCATTTGATCCCAAAGGTAAAATAAGTTTATTGCTGGACACTATCCAGGATCCGGGCAACCTGGGTACCATCATCCGTATTGCCGACTGGTTCGGGATACAGAATATTGTATGTTCAGTAACCTGTGCAGATATGTACAATCCAAAAGTGGTGCAGGCTACCATGGGAAGCCTGGGCAGGGTAAATGTGTTGTACACCAATATTGAAAAATGGCTGGAAGAATATAAGCACGTTACCTCATACGCTGCCGCATTGGATGGGCAGCCTGTTCAGCAGTACAAAGGCATAAAAGAAGGCCTGATCGTTATTGGCAACGAATCAAAAGGGATCAGCGAAGAAGTGATGAGGTTGTGTACTTGCAAAATCACCATTCAAAAATTGGGACAGGCGGAGTCTTTAAATGCAGCGGTGGCTACGGGGATCATACTTTCGCATATTGCTTAAAAGAGATCTACAATTCCCCCACCAACTCCGCATAGTGCTGCTGCTTTACCGGCTCTCTTAATTGCCGGGAAGATTTAGTATGATAATGGTGGGTCTTTAAAAAATTCAACTGCATCTTTTCCCAGGCTTCACTATCCGGTACAATTTGAAAGTGAAGAAATTCAGTTCGCAGGTTATCACCAATGGTGAAAAAATCGTCCCTGCCTAAATAGTCAAGATCGGCATCGCAAATGATACATTGCAAATGGTTGACCGGGGCCTGTGGAAGTTTAGTGGCCATGATCAGTTCCTGCACCGCTTTATTGTCGCTGGCAGAAAAACCGAACGCAGCAGTTTTTTCAAGAAAAATGGTACAGCCCATGGCTTCGTGGTTAAGATAAGTGCGCAGAAAACCGGTATCGTGAAAAAGCGCCGCCATTTTGAGCACCATCATTGAATGGCCTTTGATGCCTTCGGTTTTGCCAATGCGGATACATTGCTCCATTACGTCGATTGTATGGGCTTTGGAATGATAGGTGAGTTGAGGGTTGAGTCCTTCAAGTTCAGCAAGCATCCTCTCTTTTAATACCTGGAAGTCTTTCTCCGTCATTGCAGATGGTTAAGGCGATTACAATACTAATGTAGAGATTAAATCGTATTTAGTCAAAAAGAAATATATAAGCCGCCCTTTTTTTTGTTAATGGTCTAATTGGGTATGATAAGATTGAATTTTGCCCCAAAAGGTTGCAATATAAAAAAAGGCCGGCAAGCCGGCCTGTTATCATAGGGAAATGTTTTATGCCACCTGTTTTACCAGCTGTATCTCGGCATGTATCTTTACTTCTTCACTCACCATTACGCCACCAGTTTCAAGTGCTGCATTCCATGTAAGACCAAAGTCCTTACGGTTAATCTTGCCGTTGAGGCTAAACCCAGCCTTGATATTGCCCCATGGATCTTTTACAATACCACCAAATTCAGCCACCAGTTTTACAGGGTGCGTTACGCCATGCATGGTAAGGTCGCCTGTGAGTTCATATTCGCCATCGCTTTGGGCTGCAAACCGGCTGGCCGTAAAACTCATTGTTGGAAAGCTGGCAGCATCAAAAAAGTCGGCGCTTTTTAAATGCTGGTCCCGCTGTTCGTTATTGGTGTTAACAGATTCCACCTCTGCACTGAATTCGATCTTTGCATCGCTGAAATCATCCCCTGCTGTTTCTGCAGCAGCGGTAAAGGTTTTAAAATTGCCGGATACGTTTGTAAACATAAGGTGTTTTACTTTGAATCCTATTTCTGAATGTGTTGGGTCGAGTGCCCATTTTGTAGTTGCCATAACTGTAGTTTTTTTTGTTGTGTTTTTTAATTTGATAACACAAAGGTGCACCCTCCAGAGCAGCAAAACATTGAACTAGGACAAGAAATGAGAGGCGACAGAAATGGAAAGGTTTGCAAACCTATCTCACTTGTTTTTTTTACGGCCAAATGCTGCTGCCGGATCGAGGTACAGCCCGATGGAAAAGCCGCCCCTTCTTTGAGAGAGCCTGGTGGCTTCCGGGAAACCGACATCAAATAACTGGAAATTGACATTGGTTTCCAGGCGCAGCCAGTTAAGTTCAGGCAGTTTTAACTGGAGATTTAAATTGGGCTCGGCAAATACGCAGAGCTTATTATCCAGCCTGCCAAAGCTCCAGTAATTTTTTTCATCGGTTGTATACGTAGAAGACGAATTGCCATACCGCATAAAATTTAACCTGGCACCTATGGACGCATTCAAATACCCGTCCTCTACCAAATTGTACGATGGATAAATGAAAACATTTACAAAGGGGGTTTTATGGGTTCTGTTGTAACGGCCACCGCTGTCGATACCATTGTCTAGTATGGTATAATTTCCAAAGCCCAGGCCAAAGTAAACATTGCCTGTAGACCTTTTTCGTTTATTCAGGCTGAACCTTCCAATGCCAATTTCAAAGGCATTTCGTTTATAATTTACTTCCGACTTATTATAGAACTGGTCATAGTTATTAAAACTGCTGTCTTGTTCGCTACGGGATGAATAGGCTGCCGTGATCGCCCAGTTGTTGCTGTATGCATAACCTGCCTGAATATCGAAACCACGGTTGCTTATCCGCTGCATATCGGTATTGCCGCCGGTACCACCCTCGAAATAGTAAGCTGCCACTTTGCTGTCATTTTTTTCTTTAAAATAACATACGTTGGCAGCAGGGGTGGAGTACATATAACGTTGCGCATTACAGGCAAACAACAAGGGGCAAATGATCAACAGTAAAGGGTTAATTTTAAGCAGCATAGGTGATAGTTATAAGATGTTTGCAATGCAAGAGTTCAACTGCATTGAAAAAGCTGCATGTATAAAAAACAACCTGGATCTACTTTTTTGACAGCTTGGCTCTCACTTTACTCAGGAACTCCGGGCTGATGCCCAGGTAAGAGGCGATATAATGCTGGGGTACCCGTTGTGGTATGGTGGGATATTTTTTTATAAACTCCAGGTATTTGTCCTGCGCAGGTTTTGAAATGGTATTGATCAGCCGGTTCACCATCGAGGATAAACTGCGTTGTATCATCAGCCGGAACACCCGTTCAAATTTAGGGATCTCTGCCAGCAGCATTTCTTTTGTTACAGGGTTAAACATCATTACTTCGCATTCTTCCAGCGTTTCTATAAAGAGGTTGCTTGGTTTTTGCTCATAAAAGCTGGCCACATCGCCGATCCACCAGTCTTCAATGGAAAACATCAGTGTAACTTCAAAACCATTTTCATCAATATAATATGTACGTACACAGCCTTTGTTGATATAGCCTTCAAATTGGCAGATCTCACCCTCCTGCAGCAGGTAGGTTTTTTTTGGAAAATGCTTTACCTGCAGCAACTCATTCATCCGGGCGAGTTCTTTTGCAGTGAACACGGCGCTTTTACTTACGTTTTTATTGATATTGTCAAACATGGATGTAAAATAAAGAAAGTTTTGTTTAGGGTTGACGGCTTCAACAGGCAACCTCTTTTTATTTTGTCACCTGCTTCTCTCCATTTTATTTGGCCAACGCCCAAAAGCTTGTCAAACTGGCAATAAGAAGTTTTGCATGTTGACTGCCGGCTTTGTGTCAACATATTCTACCTTTGCCAGCATGATGAGCCCCGAAAAAGAATATTACAGCAGTCATGCTAAACTGCCCTTTATCGCCGGTAAGGGACAAGATCAGTTACGGCACAGCAAAGTGCTGGTAATTGGTGCCGGTGGATTAGGCTGTCCCTGCCTGTTAGCCCTTGCCGGCGCTGGGATGGGCACCCTGGGGATCGCAGATTTTGACGTTGTTTCAATTTCGAACCTGCACCGGCAGCATTTATATGCTGTTACCGATGAAGGAAAAAAGAAAACAACGGTGGCTAAAGAAAAGTTATCCAGGTACAATCCATTCATCCATATTCAAACCCATGATGTATTGGTATACGAAAAAACAGTACTGCCTTTGCTGGAAGACTATGATGTGATTGTGGATTGTACTGATAATTTTTTAGCCCGGTACCTTATCAATGATGCCTGTGTATATCTGAATAAACCGTTGGTATATGGAGCTATTCACCGGGCAGAAGGGCATGTAACGGTTTTTAATTATAACGGGTCGGGTACCCTTCGTTGTTTATTTCCCAAAGATGAAAGCGACAGTACACAAAGCTGTGCAGATACCGGCGCTTACAACATCACAACAGGTATGATTGGTTTGATGATGGCCAATGAAGTGATCAAGATCCTCACCGCTCATGAAGATGTGATGGCCAACGCACTTTGGAACATCCATGCTTTAAATGGCAGCACCATGCTGTTGAAATATCAGCCAACCCCTGCAAGTTTTTTAAAAAGTAAACAAAGGTTTCAGTTGGTAAATAAATAATTTAGCAGCATGATCAACGTAAGCCAGTTAAACATCTATCCCATCAAATCCCTTGGAGGTATATCGGTGCCGGCAGTACATATTACCGACCGGGGTTTTGAATATGACAGGAGGTGGATGCTGATTGATGAAAATAATAATTTCCTTACACAACGGGAATTCCCTTCAATGGCACTGTTGCAACCTGCCATTACCAGTAATGGGATCAGGGTGATCAATGCAGATCAGGATAGCGATTGTTTAGTACCATTTAAGCCAGCAACAAATACACGCATAGCAACCAATATATGGGGCGTTCCCTGTTCACCGTTGCATGTTAGTGAAGAAGCCGACAGGTGGTTTTCGGAACAATTGCAAACCATTTGCCGGCTGGTGTACATGGATGATGATACACAGGTGCTGATCAATGAATCGTATAACATTAATAAAAGTCTCACCAGCTTTTCAGATGGATTTCCCATTTTAATGATCAGTGAAGCTTCGTTAGAGGATTTAAACAGCAAGGCTTCAGCAGCAGTGCCTATGAACCGCTTCCGGCCTAACCTGGTGATCAGTGGTGCTATTGCTTTTGAAGAGGATACGATGAAGGAGTGTATGATCAACGGCATTGTTTTTTACGGAGCCAAACCAAGCGCCCGGTGTATGATCACAACAATTAACCAATCCACGGGTGAAAAAGGAAAAGAACCATTAAAAACACTGTCAACTTACAGAGGCCTGCACAATAAAATTTATTTTGGGGAGAACGTAATAGCAGCATCAACAGGCAGGATACATGTTGGAGACGAACTAACCATTTTGAAAACAAAAGAAACAGTATTTCAACTATGAGAGATATTACACATAAACAAATCACCTTACGCACAGCCAAAGCCATTGGTATATTGTTTTGTGCCCCTGCCACCATTGAGCTGATAAAAAACAACCAGTTGCCCAAGGGTAATTTATTTGATGTGGCCAGGGCCGCTGGATTTGTTGGTGCTAAAGCCACGCCTCAATTATTACCTCATTGCCATCCCGTAACCATTGACGGCATGGATATTCATTTTGATTTTTTAGACAAGCACGACCATGTGGAATATTTTGATGAAGCGGTGTTTAAAAGAACAGGTATTGTAATTACCGGTGATGCAAAATCCATTGGCAGAACAGGAATTGAGATGGAAATGCTCACAGCGGTAAGTGTGGCAGCACTGGAAATATACGATATGCTGAAACCCGTTGACAAAAATTTAGAGATCGGCCATATTAAATTATTAGAAAAGCGAGGTGGTAAAAGCGACCGGGATAGATTTATAAAAGGACATCCCGCCTGTGCCATTTTGGTATGTTCTGATTCTACAGCAGCAGGAGAAAGAGAAGATAAAAGCGGCCAGCTGATACAGGCAACACTGGAAGGATTAAATGTTACAGTGAAACACTTTAAAGTTGTTGCGGATGATATTGAAAGCATTCAGCACCAGGTAATGAAATGGGTGAATGATGACATTCCTTTTGTTTTTATCACAGGTGGCACCGGTTTGGGGCCCAATGATGTAACAACCGAGGCGCTGAAAGAGATCATCAGCAGGGAAGTGCCGGGTATTGCGGAAGCCATGCGTAGTTATGGACAAATGCGTACTCCTCTGGCGATGCTCAGCCGTTCGGTAGCAGGTACTATCAATGATACGCTGATTGTTTCATTGCCGGGAAGTGTGGCCGGCGTAAGAGAAAGTTTAGAAGCGGTGCTGCCCGCCGTTTTTCATGCAGCCAATATGATAAAAGGAGAGGGGCATTAAACAACGTTTAAATTGTTTCATTCGTTTCATTCGTTCAATAAGTGTACAAAATGATCTCACTACAACAAGCCCAACAATCGATAAAACAGCAAGCCCGTTCGTTCGGCAAAGAAATTGTATTGCTGGAAGAGGCCACCGGCAGGGTATTGATTGAGCCCGTGGTTGCAGACAGAGACTATCCTCCCTTTAACCGTGCCACAATGGATGGTATGGCCATTAGTATGGCAGACTGGAAGGAAGGTGTCCGTTCATTTACATTGGTTGAAACTATTTTCGCAGGGAAGGCTGCCACAAAATGTATTGGCAAAGGCGACTGCTATAAAATTATGACGGGCGCTGCTGTTCCACCCGGGGCTGATACGGTGATAAGGAGGGAGGATGTCGACGAATCAGAAAACCGGCTCACCATTACCGTTACTTCAATTGCTCCTGCACAGAATATTGCTCCCAGGGGAAGTGATATCAAAAAAGAGAGCACCGTTATTGCTCCGCCGTATTATATCAAACCCGGTACCATCACCACATTGGCTTCGTTGGGTTATGACGAAGTGAAAGTGGCTTCCCTGCCTTCGATAGCCATTATTACCACTGGTGATGAGGTTTTGCCTGTAGAAGCAGCCGTAAATGAAGTGCAGATCAGGAACAGCAACCAGCACCTGTTAAAGTCCTTACTGCAGCATTGGAAGATAAAACCTGCTGCAGCAGTACATGTAAAAGATGATGCGGATGCCTTGTTGAAAGCCATCAGCAGTTATAAAAGAACTGATATTGTTATTTTAAGCGGTGCCGTATCAGCAGGGGATGCAGACTTTGTACCTGAAGTGCTGGTAAAAGCCGGGGCTGAAAAAATATTTCATACTGTAGCGATCCGGCCGGGTAAACCTATCTGGTTTGGAAAGTTTGCAAACGGTGCCGTTGTATTTGCATTGCCAGGAAATCCTTTCTCCACTTTTGTTACTTTCAAATTATTTATCGAAGAATTTTTACTGGTCTGTTTTGGCTTGCCGGAAAGGCAACTGCTGCACCTGCCCTTTAATGGCAGCAGGATCAAAAAGACTGATCTCGATGAATTTTTCCCTGTGATGATGGGAGGAGATCCAACTGTTGCGACACCATTAGCGTTTAATACTTCGGGCGATATTACTGCGGTAATGGAGGCGGATGGTTTGGGGTGGCAGCCTGCAGAAAAGAAGGCCATACTGGCTGGTGAAATTTTGTGTTGTATGTTAGTGTAACTATTTCTCCTTCTCTAATATCTCAAATCCTCTTGATACACTCAGTCCGCTTTCATCCACCAACGTAATTACATGTTTGCCTACAGGAGGACTTACTGCCACCTGGTGAAAATGCTGCGTGGTGGCTACAAAATTATCATCTATACTCCAGAATATTTTTGCACTGCTTTTACGGTGTGTGGCAGTAAAGATCGTTTTTCCTCTCTCGCCGTTTATTTCCAGCGGCACATAGATCCTGGCATCGGGTATGGGGTAAATGATCTCTATGGATTTACCTGCATCACTGCTTTCACATCCTGGTTTAAAAGCAGGCAATGGCTTATAGTCTGCACTTTTCTGTTTATAATAAAATTCCATCGCCGGGCTTAACACAAACCAGCTTGTATGCTGCATGGCAGCCGGGCTTTCACAATTGGCGTTAACCCGATAGGTGCCTGTTATATCCAGATTGATCATCCGGTGATAAGGGCATAGGGGAGACTTGACTGCATTCGCCGGCATAAATAGAGTATCTGTTATCTCACAATCCATGTTGGCCCTGTAGCCGCTTTGCCTGCACACGGGCACATAACTAAAATTGTACATTGGTTTTTGAAACCACTTAGCCTGTCTGCCCGGCAGGCTAACGGTTGGCAGCAGCCGAAAAATGTCAAATAAGATTGGTGCGGCTGTTTTAATGCCTACCAGGTCTGGCCGTCCTTCGCCATCTGTATTGCCCACCCACACGCATACCACATAACTGGGTGTTACACCAATAGCCCAGCCATCCCTGAAACCAAAGCTGGTGCCGGTTTTCCACGCAATGGTTTGGGAAGAAGAAAATTGTTGCCACAAACCTTCTTCACCGGGCCGCATCACTTCTTTCATTGCCTGGAAGGTGAAGTAGATGGAAGTGGCGTCGAGCGGAAGGTTTACAGTTGAAGGTTGAAGGGGTAAGGTTCGCTTTAAAAAATTAGGCGGGTGAAAATCTTCAGGATTGATATTTCCTTTGTTGGCCGTTTGATGATTGAGCGTTCTTGCCATGGATGCATACAGTCCTGCCATATCCCACATCGTTACTTCACAGCCACCCAGCACCAGGCTCAAGCCGTAATTTTCTGCACTACGGTTCAGTGTTGTGATACCGCATTGTTTGAGTGTTTCATAAAAACGCTGGTATTTGTATTGCTGCAGCATTTTTAAGGCGGGTATGTTTAAACTTCTTGCCAATGCATTGGCGGCGGGCACGGCTCCATCATATCCCAGGTCAAAATTCTTTGGGGCGTAATCGCCGATCTGCATTGGTACATCTGCTATCAACGAATTGGGTAGCAGCAATCCATCACTCAGCATCGCTGCATACAGCACGGGTTTTAGCGCACTACCAGGACTTCTCCTCGCTGCAATCACATCCACATCGCTTTCCATTTCTTTATTGTTGCGGTCGCTGATATTGCCCACATATGCCAATGCGTTGCCTGTTTCTACTTCCAGCACCAGTGCACAGGTGTTGTTGATGCCATTACCTTTTAAAACGGACTGGTGCTGTTGTAAAATGGCTGCTACGTTTTTTTGCAGGTCGTTGTCGATGGTGGTAGCCACCCTGGTAACCGTTTCTTTACTTTCTTTTTTTATTCTTTGAAACAAGTGAGTGGCGTTTTGTGGTAACGGAAGCGGAACCCCTGGCAATGGTTCCAGCTTCGCCAGTGCACAATCCTGTTGGCTGATTGTTGCCTCTGCCTGCAGTTTATCCAACAGGTTGTTTCGTTTTCTTAATAATACCTCCCTGTTCTTCCCGGGGTGAACCAACGAAGGTGCATTGGGTAATACGGCCAATGTTGCCATTTGTCCCCAGCTTAATTTTTCCGGCCCCGTTCCGTAATACCGCCAGGCGGCTGCATCCAATCCTACTACATTGCCACCAAAGGGTGCATTGCTGGCATACAAGGCCAATATGGTCTTTTTAGAATAACGGCATTCCAGCCGCACAGCCAGTAAGCTTTCTTTTATTTTGTTCCAGATGTTGCGGTTGTTTTGTTGTGCAATGCGGATCACCTGCATGGAAAGGGTGCTGCCGCCCTGGGTGTTGCCTTTGCCCTTGATATTTTTTACCACGGCCCTCCCAAACGCCACCGGATCTACGCCTGGGTGATAAAAAAAGCGTTTGTCCTCAAACGTGGTGATGCAATCAATAAATTTTTTCGGCACTTTTTCATTGTAAGGAAACCGCCATTGGCCATCTGATGCGATGGTGGCGTTTAATAATACCCCGTTTTTATCTTCCAGGATATAACTGGTTGGGGTATTGAATAATACCGTTGGAAGGGAAAAGTAAAACCATACCAGGAAAACAACCAAAACAGCTAGTTTGACCTTGGTTTTGGTTTTGAGTGATTGGATTTTGGTCGATATGTTGGAGATTATTTTTTTCAATTTTTTTATTAAACTTTCTGTCTGTCGTCCCAACGGGACTTTTGAAGGATGCTTGTGTTTTTACCAATATGATGTCCCTACGGGACCAATGAAACCTGATTTTATACCGGCATAATGATGTTTCCCGGGAAGAGGGGAAATTGTTTTTTGCCAACATCATAAATCTGACGGGTCGTAATGAAAATTTCAATATCATATTCATTAACCAAAAATACACGCTGATATTGATTGCATAAGTGCCGTAGGCACGCCAAATTGGTAGAAAGATTAAAACGAAGGAACACAGTCCCGTAGGGACGGCAGGCTCCTCCATCATTCAATTTCATGAAAGAGATACCGTTCATCGTATTCAATTTCAAAAGCTCCCAAAAATTCCCTGTATTCCTGCATAAATGTTTTCTTTTGGTGATGTGTTTCCTGGTTTTTTACATATTCGATCAACTTTGGCAATGCCGATTTGCTATAGGAAAAAGCGCCATATCCTTCCTGCCATTCAAATTTATCTTTCACCAGTTTTTCTTTGTTTATCCACCTGGATGAATCACCCTTTATATCCTGCAACAGATCTGAAATAGATTGTGTTGGCTGCATACCAATAACAATATGTAAATGATCGGGCATGCCATTGATGATGATCATTTTGTGTTTATTCTTCTGCACAATGCCGGTAATGTATTGGTACAACCTGTCTTTCCATTCGTTATGAATTAATGATAGCCTGTTTTGTACTGCGAATACAAATTGCAGGTGAATTTGGGTGTAGGTGTTTGGCATAAACAATAATTTATAAGATCATCCAAGGAAATCTATTGTCTACCGATCTGTCGTCTACCGATCTGTCGTCCCTACCAATCTGTCGTCCCTACGGGACTGGGTGGGTAAAATCAACCAACCACCGCCGCGGTCTCAGGGCGGCCAGCGGTAGTTGGTTATACAGATTAGTTCACTACTTCCACCCACTTGCCATTCACACCCGCATTGATCGTATTGTCATACATCGCCGCGGCATAGGTACCCGGCATAAAATACCTGCCCAGGTAGGATGCATTCAGCTGCACATAATAGGTGAGGGTTTCATTTTCATTGATATCAAAATAGGTATATACCCGGTCATCCCTCACATCCTGGTAGGTGGAAGATGAAGATTTGAAAGCACCCTCTCCACCTATCATCCTGGCATTTAAGATCTCCCAGCCACTCGGGAAGATCTGTGTGAGCGCCATCTCTTCATAACGGCCACGCTTACCTGTATTGGTGATGATGACCTTCGCCACAAAATCGGAGCCCTGCGTTAATTTGCTTACATCTAATGCTTTTCCATCCTGGGAAATATAACTCACGTTCATGCTCAGCACCGCAGGATTATTATTTACCTGCAAACTATCACCAGCCAGGGGCTGCCCCTGGGTTATCAGGCGGACATACAGCACATTGCTGCCTTTATTATTCACTATTACATTGCTGCTGCCTTTTTCAATATTCACAGGCAACTGCCTGATGTAAGCAGCAGAATTAATATCGGTTGCTTTTCCACCAATTGTTGTTTTTGCAACGATCTTGGCACCCGATGGATTTTTACCACAATACTTCGCTATCGCAATTAAAGAATAAGCCGTTGTTTGGGTGCTGTACCAATAATCCTGCGACAGTTTGGCTGCAACAGTAGTTAGTAAAGCTGCGGCTTGTGCTTTTCTTCCTAACAAAGTAAGCGTTTCCAATACCATCGCCTGGTCTCTTAATTCGGAACCAAATGTGAAACCGGGTTTGGTCCGGGCTTCAAAGGTGGTGGGCAATCCGCTGATGAGCGAAAGCGCTGTGCTTTCCTGGCCGGCTAATTTATAAGCCGCTGCCAGCCGCCATTTGGCTTCGGCCGATAGATATTTAAATTCTTTCAAACGGTTCATCGCCCCGAGTTCGGGCGCTTTTGCTAATGCAAGGGTAAAGAGGCGATAGGCCTGGTCAAGATCGGCGCCGTAATAATTTTCACTGGTCACTGTCCAGCTACTGGCCCTACCTTTCTGAAAATTTTTCCATTGTTGCAGCAAGTGATCACTCACGAGATAACCATTCGATTGTGCTTCCAATAAAAAATGCCCGGCATAGTTGCTGCCCCACGGATCGCTTTCATTTAAACCCGGCCAGTAACTAAAGCCTCCATCCGGCCGCTGGAAATTTTGTATCCGCAGTACACCGGCCTTTATATTTTTATCTACCAGTGATTTTTTATAATCATCCAGGTCGGTCAGCTGGTTCAACACCAATTGCGGAAATACAGAAGATGTGGTTTGTTCAATACAGCCATGTGGATATTGAATCAGGTAATCCAGTCGTTTTTGCAAATTCATCGGCGGCACACTGGATATTTCTATTGTGGCCGTGCTAGTATTGGGTGAGCCGATGGCTGAAGCAGTCACATTCCATTGCTGTCCGCCATTCAATACCATTTCGGAAACACCCGTAACGGGTGGATTAGGATTGCGTATCTCCAGCTCCACTTCATAGTTGGCTTTTTCACCGCCGCTGCTGGCCAATAATTTTACTTTGCCAATACCAACGTTGGACCTTACACGAACATCAAAATAAGCCATCTGTTCACCAGTTTGTGCAAAAGAGATATTTTGTGTATTGCTGCCCACCACTTCTAAAAATGGATTGGACTGCAATGATAGATTGACATTCCTGATATTGTTTTCCATTGCAAAAACAGTAACGGGCAGTTTGATCGTTTCACCCGGACCTAACACCCTGGGCATGGTGGCCAGCAACATCAACGGTTTTTTAACTGCCACATTTTTTTCTGCAAAGCCATAACTGCCTTTGTGTGCTGCCACTACCATGGCCCTTACTGAACCGATATAAGATGGCAGTGTAAAGTGCTTGGTTTGTTTCTCGCCTTTGTCTAAATGGAATGGCCCCAGGTAAGCAATGACCGGTTTAAAACGATTGGCCGTTTTTTGTTTCACGGGTCCACTTTCGCCATCACCACCAATCGTGAGTATTCTTTCCAACCCACCACTCCAGGCACCGATTACCTGGTCAAACATATCAAAGCTTTTTACGCCCAGCGCTTCCCTGGCATAGAAGGCGCTGTGCGGATCGGGCGTTTTAAAACGGGTGAGGTCCAGCAGACCTTCATCCACGATGGCCACACAATAGGTCATTTCCTTACCGGCCTGTTCACTAACGGTAAAGTTTACCTGCTGCTCAGGCCTGATGCTGCCCGCCATCGTTAAAACTGGTTTAAGGAGGGTGTTTTTATCTTCAATGAACAGTGGGATACTGCCATACATCCTGATCGGCAGATCATTTAATGTTTGAGCATGCGGTTGCAGCAAACTTACAGTTGCATAAATATTAGGCGCCATGCCCTGCTCTGCATCAAACTTAATAAGTGTTTGACCCTGTTCTGTTTCCTTCCAGAATGATTTGATCACTCTGCTGCCATTTTCCAAACTTACCAGCACCCGGCCACCTTTGCTGCTGGGGATATTGAGTACGATCTCATCACCCACATTGTATTTTTCTTTATTGCTGCTGAAAGATAACATGGTGGCGGCGGTCTGGTCCTCATCGTTTCCACTACGGCTTTGCCAGCCTGGTTCATCAATGTAGAAGGCAGAACCGGTCATATGGCCGCTCCTGGTATCTTTTACCAGAATCAGGTACCGTCCCCATTCATTGGCGGATGGCTTGAATTGCCACTGACCACGACCGTTAGTAAGCGTTACCGTTTCACTTTTAATAAGTTTGTTATAAGAATTTTGGGTAAAGTTGCTCAGGTTGTCTCCATTGTCATCCCACCACCAGCGCCATTGAATCCGGTAAAACTGTACTTCGAGAGTGGATGTACCTGCAAGGGGGTTTCCTTTGGCATCCACATCAGCCAGCTCCGCCGTATGCATTTTACCGGCCAGTAAAAAGTTGAAGGGCTTTTCTCCACTAGGGAGTTTTAGCCCGGCGTAACTGGCATAAGGGCTGTAGGGCATCGTTACATTATCAATGCTGAAAGCGCCACCGGGTTCAAATACTTTTACAAGCAGGTTGGCATTCAGCATACCAGGGGCAGCATCGTCTGTTTCAAAGGCTGGTTTCAACGTGGCATTACCCTGCTCGTCCAGCGTGCCGTCAAACATGGTCTTTGTCTGGGTGGAATAATCAGCAGTGGGGTTGTCAAAAACATAACCAGTGAATTTTGCAAAGCTGGTTGGTTTAGCATAAAGGGAGGCATCAATTTTTGCTTTTAAATTTTTACCCACGGCACCAAACAGCCATTTGGCATTGATGGTGCCGGCAGTAGTGCCTCCTGTACCAAGCAATGGATCCTTTCCAAAGTCCACGTTTATCTTTAAGCGGTTAGGCATCACCGTTTCTACCTTAATCCGTTTTTCAAAAACAGCACCACCGCATTTTACTTTCGCCAGCCAGTTACCAGTGGGTGAGGAGGCATCTGTATTGGTTTTAAAAAGATAAAAACCATCTTCTGCATCGCTTTGCACGGCATGCTTATAAAGTTGGCCGTTGGGTGTGTACAGGCTGAATTCAACCGGGTGATCTTTTGGCAGTTTGCCTTCACGGTCTTCAATGATGCAGTTGATAAACATGGTATCACCGGGCCTCCATACGCCCCGTTCGCCAAAAATGAAACCCTTAATGCCATTCTTTATTTCTTCACCGCTTACATCAAAACGGCTGAGCGCTAAAGAACTGCCGTCATCCAGTTTCAGGTAACCTCTTTCATTTCCTTTTTTTGCAACCAATAAATAGGGCTTGCGTTTCATATCTATATTGACAAAGCCATCTCCACCGCTTTTGCCATTCCCAACAATGGCCTGCTGGTAGTCCATCTCTTCAATGTCCACATCACCCATTGGTTCTGTAGTAAGGATATTACTAATGGCAACGGTGAGCTGGTTATTATTGCCCCGCTTGGCAGTGATACCGATATTGCTGGCTAAAATATTCCTGGTGGCCCAGCGGTCTTTGTTGTAATATGATTTGCTGTTGGGGTCATCCCGCCTGCTCCAGTTGTAGCCGTATGGATAGTACGTATCGTACCTTCTCCAGAATTCCTCATCATCATCCACACCAGTTTGTGAATCTTCATCATAGTAGCCATAATATTCCTCATCCTCCTCACCATTGCTTTTTTGTGTGGTATCCACTTTGGAGTATAGGGAATACTCCGGTCTGAAGCCAATGGTGACACGATAAATAGCGCCTTGTTCTGTTTTTAAAAATTTATCAATATCAAGGGAGAAACGCTGCCGCTTGTGCAGGTCGAGCGTTTTATCATTATCCAGCCGCAGTGTTTTTTCTACTACCGGTTTAGCAACTCTTCTCAATGAACTGTTGCCGGCAAGCGAATTGTCCTGCAAAAACCGGGGTACATTATTCTCGTAAATTTTTATGATACTGATATCAACCGCATTCAGGTTCACCGCTTCAAAGGGCAACACCAGTCGGCCACTGTTGGGGAGTATATTTCCCTTGCCATGAATTTTTACCGAGGGTAGTTTGTTCTCAAAATTGATGTTGGAAGTAAAGCCCTGTTCTAAAATACTGCCCCAGGTATTTTTTATACCGCTGTTGATGTTCACCGTGTAATTTCCATCGAGGTTTCCACTGGCAAAAACTTTCACTTCGCTGCCATTGATGGTATAGGATACATCATTTTGATTGCTGAATGAGATCATACCGGTGAGGTCCTGCCCAATGGCGATGGGGTCACTAAACTGTACCGAAGCATATTGCTGGGCTTCATTCATTGCCATCACATTCAGTACTTTAAAATCGCCGGCTGCCGGGATGGCAATTAACTTTTCTCCTTTCACCTCCATGTTGAGGGGTTGACCATTCCAGGTGATGGACAGGTTGCCGGCATTACTGCCCCTTTCAATTCCTTCGATCGTATATACATGAGATTTAGCCGCATCGTTGTGCTGCCATTTTACTGCCAGTGGTTTGCTGTTTTGAGTGGCTGCCAGTAATTTTTCGATCTGCTTGCCATCTTCAATATCAGCTGTCTCCAGTTCGCCGGCTAAAAACATCCTGTTCTTTGCAGCAGCGCTTCTTAACCCAGACTCTTTCACTATAAAGGAAGGTTTCAGCGTCTGGATGCTGAATTTGAATTGCTTCAACTTACTTTCAGGAACGGCTGTTACTTTTTCCAGGTCAAATGCAACTTCATATAGCTGATTTGGCTGGAGATTTTCTGCAGGCTTAAATTCAACCGTAGTGGCATCGATCCAAAAAGCTTTTCCTTTTACGGCAGGGGAGAAGCTGAACAGCGACTCTTTTATTTCTTCACCCACCGTGTGGGTTGTGTTGCTGCTGCTGGCCAGCTGGATCCGTACGGCAGAAGTTTTGGATACGATGCCCGTAGTATAGGCATCAATGTACTTGCTGAAGGCTGGATCCACTTCGATCCATTTGTCGGAATTTTTACAGGAGAAGAGCGTAATGGCTGTGATCAATAACAGCATTCCCATCCTGGTAAAGGAAAGGTTGTGCCGCAAAAAAGTTACACTGAACTTTTCAGGGCAATTGGCAGCGTCGGCGTCCATATGTTGGTGTAGATTTGATTTGTTCAGCAAAACCAGGACGGTTTTACTGGCCTGTCCCATTTTTTTAGGGATGTTTTGATTTGGCAACATAAATGTTGTATAATTTTTTTAAATGTACAACAAGGTGCAGAAATAAAGTTTTGTTAAACAGTTTTCGGTATAGTTTATTTAGCAGGCGGCAGAGGCGGTACCGCGATAAGAGGAGATTGGTTTTATAACTAATAGTTACTTTTTTTTTACAAGGTTAGTGGTCACACTTAACGATGCTGATTACCTGCAGGTCTCACAGTAGATCTTTTTTAGTGAATCGTACTCCAGCAACTGCATGCTTGCGCCACCTTTATCATTAGATAAAAAGAAATGGCAATATCTCCCGGGATTGATCGCTGCCGCGTTCAATACTGCTTTTTGAAAGGTTTCGGTTTCATATGTTTCAGGGAAGTAAAACTGGGTATTGATATAAAAGAACAGCAGGTCTTCGTTCACATCCAGTTTGTCTATTCTTGGAAAAACGATTTCTTCTGCGTAGTCAAGCCTGGAGTAAAAAGCAAAATACTTAGCCAGTGAATAGATATCTTCATCATCGAGTTGCAATCCCTGGTAAGTAGTATAAATAAAATCTACAGACTTGTCTTTGTCATCATAATTATATAATCGCATATCTTCTTCGCATTTGAGGATATGATAATTTATCTGCATCCTTTTTGCCAATACTTCATTGATACCATAGGAGGGCAATTCATTTATTTTTTTGAGAAGTGTTTTTTGTATGGTTGTATCACCACCATACTGCCACATAAAAAAGCTCAGGGCGCATATATTGTAATTGATATGTCCATTAGCAGCATCTATTTTCTGCAGGGCCAATAAGTTGTCATAGGCCTCGTATTCCGAAGTGGTTTTTAAAAGGTACTTATATACTTCCCTGTCGTTTAGCAATGATGAGAACTCCCTCTTTTGTGGCACTTCAAGTTTGTCAATATAGGTAGCCGGGAGCCGGTTGTCTGCTATTTCATCAACAATTTCTTTTTGGATCAGTCTTGCTTCCTGCACGTTATCAGCGGCTATAGCTTTTTTGAATGCGCTTAGCATTTGCTCTTCATCTGTAAAGCTGATTTTCGACTTCCCTTCAAGGTAAATGGTGATCACAGCTTTACGGTGTTTGGAAAGCAATGGTTCCACCTGTGTTAGTACAGATTTATTTACAAGTTTAATTCTTGTTTCTTCTTTTGATAAGTCTTTCATATCATCCAGGTCGCTTTTGTCAATATCCTGGAAATATTCAAGCCAGTTTTCTGCGGTTATGATTCTGAGACGGCTGAGCTGTGGCTGGTAAAGTTTTAATGCTTTTACAATGGAGTCAGCCCTCTTTTTCATCAAAGCCTTATTTACTGCTTCCTGTCCTTCAACCGAAGAGTAAGCCCTGATCTCAACTTTCCTTATCTTGTAGTCACCGAGTTTTACAGAATCGAAGAAGTGTTTTAAAAAGCGGGTGCTGAATGTGGCTTTTCCTTTTTCAAACGGAATTACCAACTGCTCTTTCTTCGTATACGTAAAAAAGTCAGCCTCACTGGCATCGTACATTTTTGTATCCCTTATTAAAGAATCCGTATAAAGGCCCATTGGCAACAATTGCCATGCAGTGCGGTCGATGTTAACGAAATTTGTATAGAAGCAAATAAAGTTTCCATTCAATATAACAAGATTTCCTTCCAGTTCCTCTGTGGCAAGCGAAGCTGACAGTTTGCCAACTTTTGCCAGCATTCCGTTTGCAGGAGAAAGGTTTCCACTAACCAATGATTTTCTATACACCGGTGGAAGTACTGTTCCTAATGGCAGTACAAAATTTTTAACTGTCCGGGCATTTGCACCGCATTGATACCTTTTTTTTGAAACAAGATCTATTGAAACGCCATAAGCATCTGACTTGAAAATCTTATTGAACCACTCAATATTATTCATTGAAAAGTAAACGGTGCCGTCTGCTGCAATCTGAATTCCAAACAGCACTTCTTTTGGTTTTGCATCGATCCATTCCTGGCATGCTTTGCAATAGCTATGCATGCGCTGATCTTCCAGTCCGTAAGGCATTTGGGCTGCGGCTTTATTAAAAAAGCAGAGCGTTGCTGTAATGCTCAGAATTGTTGAAAGAAAAAAGGTTTTTATCATTGCAGTAAAGGGTTATCAGCGTATAGAAGCGTAATATCATACGAACTTAATTATTTATTCTGTTCTTTGCGCCAGGTTGATTTAAATTTATTTGAATAAAAAGCCCTGCTTATCTTATTTTTCCATAAACGGTAGGTGCCTTATGGAAACAACATTTACATTGCATCTGCTTCTACTCAGTTTTTATAAAGTATACGCCATTTTTCAAATTCAAACGATTTGTATGAAGCAGATTTTTGCCCTGTTCCTTTGTTGTCATTGCATAGCATGGTCAGTTGCACAAACAAAAGATTGCCACTTTGCACAACCTGTTATAAAGATTGATTTTGGGGATGACCGGAATCCACAGGACTTTTCCTTATCCCAGCTAAAAGACAATTACCGCAGGGTAAAAAGCGTATGTCCTGATGACGGACAATTTACTTTTTCCTCTTACACACAGGATTGTTTTAACGGGAACTGGATGTCTTTTTACAAAGATCATACGCCTGGCAGTGTAAATGGCAGGATGATGCTGGTGAATGCGGCTTACCAACCAGCCACTTTTTTCTCTGTTACTTTAACCGGGTTAAAACCTGCTACCGAATATGAGTTTTCCACCTGGCTGGTAAATGTATGCCCGGGTAAAGAAGGTTGCGAACCCACGCCTCCACAAATACGCATTGTAGTGGTGGCCGATGGCAAGCCATTATCTGTATTTTATACGGGTGCTATTCCCGCCAATGGCAGTGTTGCGTGGAAACGCTACGCCGGCACTTTTAAAACCCCCGCTTCCTATTCAGGTATTATAGTGGTAATGGATGATCTCACAACAGGCGGCTGCGGTAACGACTTTGCAATGGACGATATTGAGGTACGGGAATGCCGGATCATTCAACCGGATCCGCCACTGGCACCCAAACCCAAACCAGTGGCTGTAAATCCAAAAACCAAGGTTACTACGCCCAGGCCGGTAGAAAAAACAGCCACTGCTCAACCAGTCATTCGCAATAAAGAAACAGCGGTCGTAAAAAAAGAAACTACTGTGAAAGAAACATCAACAGCAAAAACTGTTGTAAAACCTTTTACTACTGTATTACCGGAACCGGATGTGATCAGGAAAAGGGATAACCCGGTGGCGCAAAAAATAAGTACACCTGAATCGGAGATCACAATTGAACTGTATGACAATGGCGAAATTGACGGCGATACGGTAACCATCTATCACAATAACCAACTGCTGGTTTCAAGGGCAGGCCTGTCTGTAAAACCGGTTACCGTTACCATCCAGGTGGATAAAAACAACCCTCAACACGAACTGGTAATGGTGGCCAATAACCTGGGCAGCATACCACCCAATACATCCCTGATGGTGGTTACCACTAAGGATAAGCGTTATGAAGTGTTTATTTCTTCTTCCGAAAAAAAGAATGCGAAGGTGCTGATTGATCTGGAGGAGTAAAAGAGAACAGCATAATGAATGCCATATTTATGTTGCCATAAATAGTTTACCAGGTTTTATTTTCCGGCTTGTTTACTTTTGCTCACTTGTTGCCGGTGTTCTTTTGGAAGGTTTTGGTGGAATGGCAATAAAAAATCAAACAAAGGAGTAGCTGCGATAAAACAGTAATCATATTTTCTTCAAACCTGTATTCTTCTTCCTTATTATCCCCTCATTTATTTATTTTTGCTGCTCAAACCCTTTTATGAAGAAAGTGTACTTGTTTTCTTTCCTATTGTTGCTATTGCAGTGTGCAGGATTTTCGCAATCCTATTATTTTACGGGCAATGGTTTATGGAGTGTGCCTGCTAATTGGTATAACAACGCTGTTCCGCCTAGTCCACTTCCTGGCGGGGGTAATATTTATATCGCCCCTGCTGCAGGTGATTCCTGTGTGCTGAATGTGTCGCAAACCATTTCACAAGGCGGCAGCCTGATCATTTCGACCGGTGCCAACTTTATCATTGCCGGGGGTGTTGTCATCAACAATATTTCTTCTCAACCTTCCACAACTATTTGCAACCAGGTATGGATGAGTAAAAACCTTGCAGTGTCAGCTTACCGGAATGGCGATTTTATTCCTGAAGTAACCGATGGTTCGGTTTGGAATAGTTTAACAACGGGGGCCTGGTGCTGGATTAATAATGATTCAGTTAATTATTCTAAATATGGCAAACTATATAACTGGTATGCTGTAAATGATCCCCGGGGACTGGCACCGCAAGGTTGGCGTATTCCGGATAGCCTCGATGTGGATGCCATGATCCGCTGCTATGGTAACCAGTATGCAGGCGGGGCTTTAAAGGAAACCGGCACTTCCAACTGGCAAAATCCCAATGCCGGGGCCACCAATATATTTGGTTTTGCTGCTTTACCCGGAGGGTGGCGTCGTTTTGGCGGTTTTGACAACCTGGGTTATTATGGGTATTTCTGGGAATCACAACAAACAAACGATATTTATGATTACGGAAATCACTTTATGTTATTTTATTCCAGTGCCTTCATAATGCAGACGGCCTCCCCTAAGAAGGAAGGTGCTTCTGTAAGGTGCCTGAAAGATACTGTAGTAAGTGCGTCCAATTTCCCAACCCTTACCACTTCTGCCATTGCAAATATTACAGCCAACTCGGCTGTTTCTGGTGGCACTATTCTTAGTGATGGGGGATACCCGGTTATTGAAAAGGGTGTTGTTTGGGATACATTACCCAACCCTGATTTTTCCGATACTAAAACAATCGATGGTAATACACCGGGAGATTATACCAGTAATATGGCACTATTAAGCGTCAGCCGGACGTACTATGTAAGGGCTTATGCACGCAACCAGTTGGGAATCGGCTATGGCAACGAAATAAGTTTTACTACGGCACCGGTTTTATTGCCATCTGTATCTACTTTACCTGTAAGATTTTTTAAGGATACGTTGGCTTATGGGGTATGCAAAATGATCGATTTGGGTGGCGGTGTTATCAGTGAGATGGGGGTTGTTATCAGTACTTCACCTGATCCAACCCTCGCAGACAAACGTGCTGCTACTTTTGTAAATTATTACGACTCTGTAGCTGTACGTTGTGGTTCCTTGTTGCCCAGTACAGTGTATTATATAAAAGCGTACGATGTCAATGAAGCAGGTGTTTCTTTTGGTGAAGAAATCAGTTTTACTACTGCAGCTCCTTCACCCGGCAATGTAATCATCAGCAACCAGGTTTGGATGGCGAAAAACCTGGATGTTTCCAGTTACCGCAATGGCGATCCTATACCGCAGGTAACAGATGCGGCAGCATGGGGTTCGTTAACAACAGGAGCCTGGTGCTGGTACAATAATGACTCGGCCACTTATGCTGCCACCTATGGAAAACTATATAACTGGTATGCAGTAAACGATCCCAGGGGGCTTGCTCCGGAAGGCTGGCATGTACCAACCAACAATGAATGGCTTGTATTAGACACCGTTTTTGGAAACAGTTTTGCTGCTGGTGCCATAAAAGAAGCCGGCACAGCACACTGGCAGGTTCCTAATATTGGTGCTACTAATATCAGCGGGTTTACAGCACTTCCCAACGGCATTCGTTCACCCAATGGTAACCTGTCGGCCGGGATAGGAATATATGCCTATTGGTGGGGTGCTGAATCAGACAGTGAAACAACTGCCGATTTACATAGTGCTTATTATGCATACCAGTTCATGAGTCCTTCAAGTTCATCCAATAAGAAGTATGGTGCAGGTGTACGGTGCATTAAAAATTCGCAATAAAACGGCAATTGCTTTGAAGGCCTGATTTCTTCAATGGGCTTACAAAACAACACCAATTTCATTGCTGCTGGAACATCGTTCGCTTTTTTTGCCTGTTGATTATAATCAAGGTAAAAGTACGCCTTCTATAGCAGTGTAGTTTGAATGAAATAGCAATAGAATCAAAGGCGTTGTAAAATGGAAACAGACTTGCTGGCAGTAATAAATCATTGCACATTCTCAAAAGTATTACCCTGCTGCAGATCACCGGTTTCGTAGCCTTTTTTAAACCAGTACATTCTTTGTGCCGAACTGCCATGCGTAAACGCATCCGGCACCACTTGCCCTGTAGATTTTTTCTGCAGGTTATCATCGCCAATTTGATTGGCAGCATTCATGGCTTCAGCAATATCCCCTTCCTCAAGTGCATCCTTATATTTTTCAACATAATGAGCCCATACACCTGCATAAAAATCTGCTTGTAACTCCATCATCACTGACAGTTTATTGGCTTCGGTTTCGCTTCCGGCTGCCTGTTTTAAACGGTTTACTTTTTGCACCGTACCCAATAAATTTTGAATGTGATGACCTACCTCATGTGCCACCACATAGGCCATGGCAAAATCTCCTGGTGCCTGCAGTTTTTCCTGCAGGTCTTCATAAAAAGAAAGGTCTATGTATAACTGCTGATCGCCGGGACAGTAGAAGGGTCCTACCGCAGCACTGGCATTACCACAGGCAGAGGATACCCCATCCCTGAACAGCACGAGTACAGGCTCCTGGTAACGGCTACCCATATCCTGGAATAGTTTATTCCATACATCCTCCGTTTCTGCCAGCACCACTTTTACAAAACCGGCCCGCTCATCATCCGCCTTCTTTTCCTCCGCTGACATTTCAGTTGGCGGCTTGGTTTGTGCAGATGGTATTTGAGAGGGATCAATGCTGCCGCCATTGAGCAAGGTGCTCACAAAATATATGATGACAGCTAATATGCCGCCACCGCCTGCAAGCGCACCGCCCGATATACCACGACGGTCATCCACATTGCCGCTTTGTCTTTTGCCAAACCATTTCATTTTTTCAACATTTAGTTGATGAATTGTAATGGAAAATCAGGCCATTGTTATACAGGTTTAAAAATGCTGTTGTGCAAAGCTGTCTGTGTAAAGTTTTCTACAGAATCCATCTGCTTTAGGTGTGAGAACGGGATTTATAAAAAATTACTCCGCCTTGGCATTGAACCTCCTTACCGCAGGGATATAATACAGCTATATTTACAACATGGCAATGGCACTAAAAGCATACGGAAGTATTTTAAAAGAGACCTTCACACTATTTATTAAAAACGAGCCTTTAAAACTAGGCGGTGCCACTGCATTTTTTACGCTGTTCGCATTACCACCCGTACTCACCATCCTGGTACAGCTATTGAGTTTATTTATCGATCCGGAGACCATCCGGCAGGAAATGTATGTGAGCCTTTCAGATTTGTTTGGAAGGGAAGCAGTGCAGCAAATTATTTCTGTTATAAGAGGGCTGCGGCAACTGAGCAGTAATCTGTTTTCTGCTGTGTTATTGTATGTGTTCTTGCTTTTTGTAGCTACTACCGTTTTTAAAGTGATCCGTAGTTCCATTAACCAGGTATGGGGAATGCCATCAGGTAATGACAAAAAAGTGATCACCGGTGTAAAAGACAGGCTGATATCTATAGGCGTGATCTTGATTACGGCGCTGCTGTTTTCAACAGGCATGTTGCTGGAAACCGTTGAAATATTTGCAGGTAATTTTTTTGTCAGATTATTTCCGGCTGTGTCTGGTTTGCTCAGTCAGTTACTGGCTTTTATTATCAGTTTGTTTTTTATCGCCGTTTGGTTTGCTGTTTTATTCAGGTACCTGAACGACAGTCGCCCTGCCTGGCGGGTGGCATGTGCAGGCGGCTTATTCACCAGTGTGCTTTTTTCTATTGGCAAACTCCTCCTTCATTTTCTGCTCACCTACAATAATATAAATAACATCTACGGCGCTTCTGCGGCAATTGTATTGCTGTTGTTATTTGTATTTTATTCGGCGATGATCTTATATTTTGGAGCGGCATTTACAAAAGTCTGGAGTGTGTATCAGCAGAAGAAATAATGCCATCCCCAGGGGTACGCAAAGGGTTCTAAAGTTCCTGTTGTTAATTGCCAGGGAGGTTGCTGCAGGTTGGCTGACATACTTTGAATCAAAACGGAATCTGTTAATTCAAATTTTAAAAATGCTACCGGTTTTAAAGAAATAAACAATGCAACTTTACTTTCGTTTCTGGAAATGTATTTTTGAGATCATTATTTGAACAACACCATTGTATTTATTTATGCGTAATTCTGTTCTTCGTCATATCATTTTCCTATTGATCGTCTGCCTTACCTCTTTGGTAGCCCTCTGCCAGAAAAATCCCATCACAGAAGACTGGTATGCCGATCCGGAAGGCGTGATATTCGACAACCAATACTGGATTTACCCCACGTATTCTGCCCGGTACGAACAGCAGGTTTTTATGGATGCTTTTTCCTCCACTGACCTGGTCTCATGGCAAAAGCATCCCCGCATAATAGATACTGCTGTGATCAAATGGGCGAGGATGGCCATGTGGGCACCAGCCATGGTAAAAAAAGGCCATCAATATTTTCTCTTTTTTTCAGCCAACGATATACAGAGCAAACAGCGCAATGGAGTAAAGGATGATACATTGGGTGGGATAGGCGTGGCGGTTAGCAACCACCCCGGAGGGCCATTTAAAGATCACCTGGGTAAGCCACTGATCAACCGGTTTTATAATAACGCACAGCCGATTGACCAGTTTGTTTTTAAAGATACCACCGGTCAGTATTACATCATTTATGGCGGGGGGGGCAGGTGCAATATTGCCAGGCTGAACGACAGTTTCACTGGCCTGGTTCCTTTTTCAGAGAGTATGCAGGTAAAAGAAATTACCCCCGCAGGTTATGTAGAGGGACCGGTAATGTTTATTAGAAATAGAAAGTATTACCTTATGTGGTCCGAAGGGGGCTGGACGGATGGTACTTACAAAGTGGCCTATGCTATTGCTGACAATGTGATGGGCCCTTTTGTAAGAAAGGCCACCATACTGGAGGCAGATGAACGGATCGCAACCGGCGCAGGCCATCATTCAGTGATCAATATACCGGGTACAGATGAATGGTTGATCGTGTACCACCGCCGGCCCATACCCAACCGCGACCGTGATCACCGGGTGGTATGCATCGACCGGCTTTATTTTGATGCAGCAGGTAATATTAAAAACGTGCAAATGACTTTTGAGGGGGTAAGGAGGGTGTTGAAATAAATGGTTTTGTTACTGCTCATACAACCACCTGCGCCTTCAGCCACCGGGAACAATGCATTTCTGGGCTGGTACTTTATAAGTTATTTATTCAGCAACCGTCTTTGCGGGGGGCACGTTTGTAAATTATCTTACCATCCCGTTCTACATAGTCGCCCGATACAATTGGATAGGAGTACTTGGGCGCATAGGATACAAAATGGCTTTTGATAATTATTTTGTCGTTAACACGCAGGCTACGCAATTGCTTAAATTCAGAAGCCTCTTCCAAACCAAAACTGAGAATATAATCGTCACCATTGATCCTTACCATCACTCCAAAACCCAGTCTGGAGCCTGGCGGAAGAGAAAGAGCCGTTACAACAGCCTCCATATTGGTAGAAGTTTTTACCTGGTCACTTATTTTTTCAGCATCGGCAAGCACTTTTTCACCTTCGGGAGAAGCTTCCCATTTTTTGAAATTGATTCCTGCAGGTGTAGCCTCCCATTCTTTCATTGCAGCAGTTTTTTCAGTAGCAGCGGGTGGCTTGGGGATTGATGTTTTAGAGGATTCATTTTTAAATGCACGATTTGCAAATACTAGTCCGCTTACCACAACCAGCGGTAAGATTAGCGCATACATAACTTTTTTCATATTTTTTGTAGGTTTAATTAACAGATTTCTGTCTCCGGGTAAATCAGATCCGATGACAACATTTCTTTTATTTTTCGTATCCAATAAAAGTTGGTGCATCAAAAATGCTTTGTGTGTAGGGCACAGAAGGATAAATAATTTCAAAACAGCGATACACTTTTATTACTGACCCGTTCCAGTTTTAAAGTCTGTGATGGTCTTTCCATCATAACGATGCACCCCAATGCCAGACCCAAACCAAATATTTCCTTTTGCATCTTCCACAATTCCCAATAGCATACCTGGCTGCGACTTTATTTCGGTTACAGTGGGCTTTTTATTGTACAGGGACTTTGCATCATAACGGGAAAGTGACCAAACCTGCCCAATACCAGGAGGTCCATCAGTACCGGTGGTCCAGATGTTTCCATTTTTGTCTTCGATGATAGCATAGGCACCCTTCTGTGATACCTTAGTAAAGGTTTTGCCGTCATAGCGCCAAAGACCTTGTGAAACAAACGATGTATCGCCTCTTTTATCTTCTATTATCGTGGCACCGAACCAAATATGTCCTTTTCTATCTTCGGTAATTCCCCAAACGTTGTTAAACGCCTTGCCATCTTTGTTTTTTAAAACAGTAAATGTTTTTCCATCATAAACGAACATATTTTCTCCTTGTGCACCAAACCAAAGCTTGCCGGTTTTGTCTTCAAGGAGCAAACGGATACTGTTACTGGGAAATCCATCTTTTGTGGTAAAATTTCGAAAACCTGTCTGTGCGGTAGGAGGGGATTTCCCATCGTAACGGCTTGCTCCGAACCAAATATTACCGGCTCTATCCTCATAAATATGAAGCGCCATATTACTGGCAAGGCCCTCGCGGGTTGTATAATGCAGAAAGGATTTACTACCTGCCCCGGGTGAAGCCGAAGGATAACAATAGACACCTGAATCCTTGGTGCCAAACCAAAGATTGCCTTTGCTGTCTTCCAGTACATCCCAGAAACTGGAAAACCTCGGCGGACTTATGTCACTTGATATATTAGTAAAAGATGTTCCATTGTATCGGAATACGCCTAAGTAGGAAGCAATCAAAATATCTCCGTTCCTGGCTTTCTTTACATGCCGAACCATACTTATAGGCACCCTGGAGGTGTCTGCCTCTTTTAGTTGAGCCTCAGAATAATTTGCTATCCTGGGCTTGCTGTTTTCTTTTGGAGGGGCTGCCTGGTTTTGTACACAGGAGCTGTGAACAAAAGCCAACAGGAACAACGCATATACGTGCAGATATGTCATCCTCTTTTTCATATACGATGGTTAACAAGTTCAGGAACAGGCGAGCGATCTATGCAACCTCCTTCTTTGATCTTTGCCAGCACCTGGGTGTTTTTTATTTTTCAATGTTTGCGAAAGTTTGCTGCAGCGAAATACTTTGATTTTTTCCGGTTGGAGCAATTTGGGTTGTAAATAAAGATGTAAACATTGTAAATAATTGCCAATAGCAGGTTTCACAACTGGGATCTGATCTATTCACAGTGGTTCGTGGGCACTTGAAGCAAGGCATAGGGGTGGGAGGCTGGTACGCTTTTACCCCGCAAGCTGTCTTATAACCTGCTTGCTTTTATCGTCATTGCCGCAAGTATTACTTGTTGTGATTGGCAAGGAATGGCAACAGGTCGGGATAGGTTGATAAGTGTAAATAAAATATTTAACCCGCCATTTCTCTGCAGGTGATATTTATTATGGGCGCAGTAACAGCACCATGGAAATCTGCGGCCCTTATTGCGGCGGTGCTGGCGATATCATTCGGCAGGGGTATTTTTTTTAAGCCTGGTTCATTGATGAGAAAACCGTTGCAGGCATTTGCTGTTTCACGCTTATACTTTTCCGTTATTAGCATCAAATTCCACCATCCATTCAATACCATACTTGTCTCTGAACATACCAAAATAGGAACCACAGGGGCTGTCAGTGATCGGGCACTCTATTGTTCCACCTGCGGAAAGTCCGTTAAATATGGTATCCGCTTCATCTTTGCTGGCGGCACTGACTGAAATTTTAATCCTGTTCTCGTTCTCGTTAACGGTCCCCAGGATCTCCGGAACATCGTTGCCCATCAATACATTGCTTCCTATGGGCAACGCAATGTGCATAATCTTGTTCGCCTCTTTGTCGGGTACGGGAAAATCGGCACTGGCCATGTCTTTAAAGCGGGCAAGTTTTGTAAACGCTCCGCCAAATACGGATTGGTAAAAGGTAAATGCTGCTTCGGCATTGCCGTTGAAGTTGATGTGTGGATTGATGAGTGCCATTGATTTTATTTTATTGTTTTTCAAATGTACCGCTTAGCTGTACACGCTATACGGTATAAAAACGTCAAAAAGGGGTAAGTTGGCGTCAGATGATTGCCGATACTGATGCCTGGTTCCTGTATTACCGGACCATCTCGATTTTGCATTTTGACGATCAGCAGTCATTTGAATGGTGCTGGCAATAACCCTCCGGAATACCACTTCAGAGAAATAGTTATAAGCCTTTTTGGGTAGTACAACCTTTAGTTGAAAGGATAATGTAGTGTGCGAAAAGCAATTAGGGCAACAGGATATCAATATTATTTCAACACCACCCAAATTTTATCCCATCAAAAAAGCGAAACCCTCCCGGGTTTCGCTTTTTCTTTTTTTCAAGTGGCGATTAATTTGCAAACTGCCTGCGGATGATGTTCAATGCACCACCAGCCTTAAACCACTCTATCTGCTGTTCGTTGTAAGTATGATTGACCAGGATCGTTTCGTTGCTGCCATCTGCATGGTTGAGTACCAGCGAAAGTGCTTTACCCGGCGCAAAGGATAACAGGCCTTCAATATCGATCGTATCATCTTCCTGTATCTTGTCATAATCTTCTTTGTTGGCAAAGGTCAATGCCAGCATACCTTGTTTTTTCAGGTTGGTTTCGTGGATACGGGCAAAGGATTTTACCAATACCGCCCTTACACCCAGGTGGCGGGGCTCCATGGCCGCATGCTCTCTTGAAGAGCCTTCGCCATAGTTTTCATCACCCACTACAATACTGCCCACACCGGCTGCTTTGTAAGCTCTTTGCGTATTGGGAACGGTACCGTATTCTCCTGTTAACTGGTTTTTTACGTTGTCCGTTTTTTCATTGTAATAATTCAAGGCGCCGATCAGCATATTGTTACTGATATTGTCCAGGTGCCCACGGAATTTTAACCAGGGGCCAGCCATGCTGATATGGTCCGTGGTACATTTTCCCTTGGCTTTGATCAGCAGTTTCAATCCTTTTAAATCGGTGCCTTCCCATGCTGCAAATGGATCGAGCAATTGCAAACGCTTGCTGGTAGGAGAAACGGCCACCTGTATACCGCTGCCATCTTCTGCTGGTGCCTGGAACCCTGCATCTTCTACAGCAAAACCTCTTGGTGGCAATTCGTCACCCGTAGGAGGATCCAGTTTTACCTGCTCACCTTTTTCATTAATGAGGGTATCTGTCAACGGATTAAATGTAAGGTCTCCTGCGATAGCCAGTGCCGTTACTATTTCCGGTGAACCCACAAAGGCCAGTGTATTGGGGTTGCCATCGGCACGCTTGGAGAAGTTGCGGTTAAAAGAGTGAACAATGGTATTGCGTTCCTGTTTTTCTGCACCCATCCTTTCCCACATACCAATACAAGGTCCGCAGGCATTGGCAAATACCGTGGCACCAATGGCATCAAAGGTTTTTAAGAAACCATCTCTTTCAATGGTGTACCGCACCTGTTCACTGCCGGGGGTAATGGTGAACTGCGCTTTTGTTTTCAAACCTTTTTCTGCAACCTGTTTAGCCAGACTCACCGCTCTTGAAATATCTTCATAAGAAGAGTTGGTACAGCTTCCGATCAAACCTACTTCAACTTTAACAGGCCAGTTGTTGGCAGCCGCTGCTTCTTTCATTTTTGAAATAGGCGTTGCCAGGTCGGGCGTAAAAGGCCCATTTAAATGTGGCTCCAGTTCGGTGAGGTTGATCTCAATTACCTGATCAAAATATTTTTCCGGGTTCGCATATACTTCTGCGTCACCTGTTAAATGTTCTTTGATGGCATCTGCTGCCTCCGCAATATCAGCCCTGCCGGTAGATTTTAAATAACGGCTCATGCTGTCATCATAACCAAAAGTAGAAGTGGTGGCACCGATCTCTGCACCCATATTACAAATAGTGCCCTTACCAGTACAGCTCATGGCCACAGCGCCTTCACCAAAATATTCAACCACTGCGCCGGTACCACCTTTTACAGTGAGGATACCGGCTACTTTTAAGATCACATCTTTGGGTGCCGTCCAGCCGCTCAATTTACCAGTGAGTTTTACACCGATCAATTTAGGCATTTTCAATTCCCATGGAAGACCGGCCATTACATCACAGGCATCTGCACCACCAACGCCGATAGCGATCATACCGAGCCCGCCTGCATTCACCGTATGACTGTCGGTTCCGATCATCATACCACCCGGGAAAGCATAGTTTTCCAATACTACCTGGTGAATGATACCAGCACCGGGTTTCCAGAAACCAATGCCATATTTATTTGATACCGATGCTAAGAAATCATATACTTCGCTGCTTTCATTCACGGCTCTTTCCAGGTCGATCTTGCTGTTCTCTTTTGCAACGATCAGGTGATCGCAATGCACAGTTGATGGAACGGCTACCTTGGTACGGCCTGCCTGCATAAATTGCAGCAGCGCCATCTGGGCGGTGGCATCCTGCATGGCCACACGGTCTGGCGCAAAATCCACATAACTTTTTCCTCTATCATATGCCTGGGTGGCATTGCCTTCCCAAAGATGGGTATATAATATTTTTTCGGTCAGGGTCAGTGGTTTGCCCACAATTGTACGGGCTGCATCAATCCGGCTGCCAAAGCTGGCGTACACCTTTTTGATCATTTCAATGTCAAATGCCATGTGTAAAATTTGAAAGATGAAAAAATGGACAATTTAATACAGAAAGCTGAAGACGGTACATAGTGAATGGCTGGTAAAAAAGCATCACGGCCTGGTTTCAAATTATTAAATTGGTGAGCAAATGTACTAAAAACGGGTCAGAATTTTTTTCAGAAAACCCACTCTTTTAAAAACAAAAGCTGGCAAAATGCGTTCACCAAAAGAGTCATAGCCCGGCAACGATGCCATTTGTAAGCTCCCGTATTTTAAAATACAGACAATGAACCCTGCGTTCTTTGCAGTGCATGGTGCCAGCACTCCACGAAAACGGGGATAGAACACAGCAGGAAGCGATTTTGGTGATCGTTAGGTTGAAAAAAATGATACCTTCATCTACGGCTAAGGGCACTGTTCGTATCATTAATTATCTATCTTTGCCGCATGAAAAGGTTAAAACATTTTATCGAGTGGCATGTGTTCGGTGTTTGCACCGCCATTGGAGACAGAATGGGCATTGCCACCTCCACCATCCGGAAGTATTTTATCTATATTTCTTTTCTTACCATGGGTTCGCCTGTGATCATCTATCTTTTTGTCGCCTTTTGGATGAATATCAAAAATTATATTCTGAACGCCAGGCGAAATCCATTACGCTATCTCTGAGAACCACCCACTTTTATTCCAGTATCCACAAACGCCTGTTTGTGCAATGATCGTTTTTGAACTGAGTCATACGGATAATAAATCACTGTTGCAGATGATGGCGGCAAAAACCGGTATGCCTTACCATGGCGAAGATTTTATTACCCTGCATCCGCCCGCAGGCGAAGGGGTCATCAAAGTGATCAACCTGGCCGAAGAATTACAGGTGTTACTGGCCGATGTGGAATTCAACAGTTATTTCCTGGCTAAGCGAATGCCGTCTGATAAGCGATACTATGTGCTGCATTTTGACGATGTCTGCATCAACGATACTGCTACTTTTACGGTGGATGGTGAAAAGTTAGAGAAAAAGCAAACCCGTCATTCGGTGGTACGGCTTACCAGCAATGTATTCGGCAATGCGGAAGAAGTAAGTGCCCATTCCCGTATCAAAGCGGTAAAGGTTTTTTTTAGCGAGGCATGGCTTAAAAAGTACCTTGGCCTGGATGACAGGGTTGATGGACTTCAAAAATACATTTCTCTCAAAACAGCCTGTTTTGATATGGAGCCCCTGGATACAGAATACCTGGGGCTGATGGATGAGTTGTGGAATGTGAAAAAAGATGATCCGCTCCAGAATATTTTTTTGCAGAACAGGATAACGTTGCTGATTGAACGTTTTTTCACCCGGCTGGCAGAGAAAATGAAAAAATGGGATGGCGGCCATAATATTCCGCCGGAAGATATGGAGCGTTTTATGCAGGTGGAGCATTTGCTGGTGAAAGACCTGTCTGAAAAACCACCCACCATCGATCAGTTGTCGAAACTGGTGACTATGAGTGCCACCAGGCTTAAAAAGGGATTTAAAGAAATGTACGGCACAGGTATTTATACCTATTATCAAAAAGCCCGTTTGCAAAAAGCAAAAGAGCTGCTGATGAGTGGCACCTGCTCGGTAAAAGACACGGCTGCTGCCACAGGTTTTTACAATACAGCGAATTTTGCGGCTGCCTTTAAAAAAGAATTCAACCTTTTACCTTCGCAGGTTGTTAGCAGAGCCTAACATCCACGGTGTTTTTTTATATTTACGTCTCGTTTAAAAAAGCATGCTGAGTTTCACGTACGATTATTGCGATCATTACGATTATCTTTATTTACTGGCAGATTATCTTCATGCACCAGTAAACGATGATATATTGTTGTTGCCGCCGGCTGCTGGTGACGGGTATATCAAAGTGGAAAAATTATCAAACGGGCTGCAGGTGCTCATCAATGAATGTACCCTTCACCAGGACTGTTTGTTTAAAAGAAACACAGCTCCCGGTTATCATTACACGCTGCGCTTTGATGAATCGAGAAATATCAAGGCGTTGTCTGTAAAACTGGGGGATATGGTGCTGGAAGACAATACCAATATTTATTCTGGTGCCTTCTTAAGCAACCCGGTGGACAAACTGGAATACCTGGTAATGCCGATACGGAAGACCGTTGTGTGAATATCTACTTTACCAAACAATGGTTCCACCAGCATTTCGGTGTGGCAGAAAATGACCATGTATGGAATGCCTTGTTGCCTTCCGATAAAGCCACTTTTAATTTCGAAGTGTTAACAATCGAGTACCGGGAACTGATGGAAGATATTTTTGCTTTGAAAAAAGACCAGCCATTGTACCTGACTGCTTTGCAAAACAGGGTAATGATGCTGCTCGAAAAATTTTTGCGCAATGCCTATAACCGTATCGTGAACCCCGAAACTGTTCCGCTGGTATCTGAAACAGATGTTAAGAAAATGATACAGGTAGAAGCTATATTGGCTAATACAACAGCGGAAGCCCCGCCACCCATACCCGAACTGGCCCGTGTAGCTACCATGAGTGAAACCAAACTGAAAAGCCTCTTTAAAAAAATATATGGTTACAGCCTGTATGAGTACTATCAAAAAAACAGGATGCTGAAGGCCAAACAATTGATCGCTGCCCGCAAATACTCCGTAAAAGAAGTAGGGAGCAAGCTTGGGTTTAAAAACCTCAGCAATTTTACCATTGCCTTTAAAAAGCAGTTTAATAAACTTCCCAGCGAGCTTTGATTTAATGCAACCGTTTGCGTAACAATATTCAGGAGAAAAAATGTCTTTTGCAGTCATACTTGTGTCTTATTTACACAATGCAAACGCAAAGGCGGACTTAATTTTGCATCGTCAATCAGGTTGGTTCGGTCTGGATGATTGACAAGGCTTGAGGACATGCTTACCTTTGCAACTTACACTTTGTCCCGTTTTAAGTTTAAATCCTGTGAATCCGTCGTTTTTGAAATTGCATTTCTGTTAAAACAGAAGGGTTTTGGTTTTGAAAAAAATTGATTTGCCAATGGCAAATCTTTTTTTTTGCGTATTGTTCAAATTGCAGCGGCCCAAATAAGTGAAAATGTTGGCCCCGCCTGCCTTTTTCCGTCTGTACCGGACCTGGCAGACGATCAGGCGGGGTCTCTCAGACAAATACGAAAAAAAACCGCCCCGGCAATTGCCGGGGCGGTTCAGTATGGATTTTTTTTAAAGACCTTAGAGCGTTTTGATCAGGTCATTCGCCATTTTCACATAGTCATTGTTCTGCGCTTTTGTTGCCAATTCCACCACAGTGGCAGCGGTTGCTTTGGCACCGGCTTTATCACCCTGCTTCGCCAAGATCCTTGCTTTAAGCATATGTATCCAGAACGCTTCTTTGTTTGATTCAACTGCTTTGTTCACCCAGGTCAACGCCTGTCCGAGGTCTTTGCCATTGTCAAAATAATAGCTGGCAGCAGCAAAATAAGGTTTGTTATCCTTATTCATGGTGTTGTCAATTTGTTTCATCACCCTGGCTTCAGTATTGGTGCTTACCGGGAATGATACGTAGGTTTTATCCCACATCAGTTCCACATTTACTTTACCACCGCTGATATCAGCAAAATTGATGGTAAAGTTTTCTATGCTAAAAGGCAATGCTGTGGGAGTTACTTCCACTCTGGCCGCATCATTTTCGGCTTTGTAATCAGCAGGGCTGGTAATGTTTACATCTTTTGAAATGATGATCGTCCATTTGTCTGCATTGGGTATACTCAGCAAACCATATTTGCCGGCTTTCAATTCTTTACCGCCAATAGTAACATCATCAGTAAAAGTGAGTGTGGTGGCACCATTGGCACCTGTGCGCCAAACAGCACCGTAAGGTACCAGGTCACCAAAGATGGTACGTCCTTTTTTGGCGGGGCGGCTGTAACTGAGTTCAATACTGCCGGTACTGAAATTCTGCTTTACCGTTTGAGTGGGACTTGGCTGCGGAGTAGTTAAGCTCTGTGCCGTTGTGTGGCTGTAAATACAGGCAGCCAATGCGATCATACATAATTTTTTCATATTCTCTTTTTTTGAGTTGTAAATGTAGAGAATAGAAAGCAGGATTAAAAGGGGAGTCAATGCCGGTCATCAAAAAAACAGTTGCGAATTACAGAAAACTTAGAGATGAGCGGCGGGGTATGCAGTTGCGTCATCGGCGGCCGTGATTGTTTTCCGGGTTTCTGTTCGCTGTTTTTTTGCGTTGATGTATTTTTTTACCACTGCAAAACAGAGTACTAATAGAATCAACAGGATGAGGATCACCATGTAAGGGTAGGGCGAATCTTTAAGCCGCCGTTTTTCTTTTCTTTTTTTATTTTTTGCTACCTGCTTATGCAGTTCCTTATTCAGGTGTTCTACATAGTCGTGGATGTTTTTTTTATCTTCTATTTGCTGCAGGCCTTCTACCGCATCATTCATAAAGGGATCATCCGTCATCACTTTTTCTACTTCATGCTGATTTGTTTTCGACAAATGACTGCTCAGATAATCCATCAGTTGCTGGTTATCGATGTCTTTGTTGGTATTGCTTAATATGTCTTTCAGGTCATTGCTCATGTCGTTGCCGGCGTTCCAGCATTATTTTCAGATTTCTTTTTCCATTCTGTATATAACTTTTTACCTGCAGCAGTGAAAAGCCCGTTTCGCCGGTGATGTCCTGGTAGCTTTTCTTTTGCAGGTAAAACAAAGTTAAGCATTGCTGCTGTTCTTTGTTCAGCTGCTGCAGGGCCCATTCCATATCTGTAAGCGATTGTTCTTTTTGCAGGTGGCTGTTTTTGTTGTCTGTTTCTTCAGGGGTGGCTAACAGCTGTTCATTTATTTCAACAGAATACCTGTTTTTGTGACGCAGTTTCATCAGGCAATGGTTTTTTGCCACCATGTATATCCAGCTCTTGAAATAGTCCACCTTGTATTTGTGCAGTTCGGTAATGGCTTTTAAAAAAACCTGCTGTACGCCGTCTTTAGCCTCTTCCTCATTTTTCAGGTACTTCATACATACACCCAGTAACAGGAGCGTGTACCGTTGCAACAGTATGCCCAACCACTGGTTGTCTTTGTCTGCATAAAAATTTTGCAGCAGTTGGTGATCGTCAATATGTTTGTACTTATCAGGGTTCAGCATGCAAGTATGCGTAGAGATTCAATGTTAATACTAATTCCATAAAATAACAGTTGATAATTTATTAAATGATAATTCATTTGATCTAAACAGCTGTATAGGTCTTTTGTAGTCTATAGGTTGTAGGCATTATCAATTAAACCGTTATCAATTATCCATTCTTGCAATTATCCACTATTCCTTTGCGTCGTTTATTTCCAGCCAGTACCCATCCGGGTCTTTAAAATAGATCTGTTTTACTCCATCCACTCTTTTGGTTACCATCTGTTTTTCTCCGGCCCAATTTTCATACGCTATATTGTACCGTTCCAGTTTTTTTATGAAACTGTCAACTGATGCTACTGAAAAACAAATATGGTTATTCTTGTCGTGTGCAGTTACAACGGCTGCACCTTGTATCAGGTGCAGGTGGCTTTTGGGTCCAACTCCAAACCAGGTATGCCTGCCGTCATGAAAAGGTTCAGGGATCGTATCCAGCTGTACAATATTCATGTAAAAATGAGTGCTTGCCTTCAGGTCTTTTACATACACAGCGATATGGTTGAGTTCCGGCTGCTGCTTTTGAGCTGATACTGAAACAGCCCATGCATATCCCAGTAAAATCAAGGTCATGGGCTTTGTTGTCTTTTTCATTTCTATTTTGTCTTTTTTCAGCTATAGATAATACCAGTTCAGCAAATTAAACTTTTTTGTGCATTAGTGTCCGGCCTAAATTGTATTGTCTATTGTTAAGATGGATACATTTTATAAGAGTGGCATCTTATTTGTCTTTTTTACAGAACAAAAATGCATGCCTCCCGGATAATTTGTACCTAACCATTTCCTTCATTTAAAAACTCAATTGTATGAAAACTCTTTCAAGGTTATTTACCTGTTCGCTACTGCTTGTATTGGCCGCAACAATGTTCTTTTCCTGTCAAAAAGAAGCCAGTAATGGTGATAATATTCCACCCGGTCAATCAAGGTATGCTGTTTACCTCACCGATGGCCCCACTGACTTCAACAATGTGTTTGTTGATATTCAGAAAGTGGAAGTGAAAACAGATACCTGCCGCCGCAATGACGATGATGACCGTGACAGATCCGGCTGTGATGATGACCGGGACAGTGCCGATGGAAACTGTCATGTGTGGCAGACATTGGATATTAATGCCGGGGTGTATGACATCCTGCAACTAAGAAACGGTGTTGATACCTTACTGGCAAGTGGTCTTGCTTTAAACGGTAAGATCGAAAGGATCAAGATAACATTGGGAACCAATAACAGTGTGGTGGTGGATAGTGTAGCATACCCGCTGCAATTGGTGAATAACCAAAACTTTATTTATGTAAATATTAAGAAAGAACACCTGGACGCACTAACGCCAAATAATCTGCAGTTTTTTCTTGACTTCAGCCTTTCACATTCTGTGCGTTTCTACAATGGAACTTATTGGTTAAAACCTGTGATCAAACCATTTGGAAAAAACAGTACCGGCGAAATAGAAGGTAAGGTAAGACCAGTAAATGCTCATGGTTTGATAAAGGCTTACAATGCTACAGATACTTTTTATGCCAGGTCATGGCAGGAAGGCAAATTTAAAATACGTGGATTAAGGCCGGGTACTTATTCTGTTTTTATTGACGGCACCAACGGTTACCAGGATACCACCATCACCAATATAGAAGTAAGAAGGCGTGATGATACTGAGCTGGGAACCATTCAGCTCCGTCAGTAGTTTGAATGGTATTCCATATTTCAAAGCCGGGAGATGCAGCCGGCTTTGTTATTTTCGCCGGCATCTTGGTATATTTAGAAATAATTTTTACCGATGCGAATTGTAAAAAAGATATTGAAGGTTACTGGCTGGATTTTGCTGCTGGTCCTTATAGCAGGCGTGTGGATCGCCTGGGGTGTATTCCCCGCCGTTAGTGGATATGGAGCCAAGGACATGTGCTCTGCTGTATTCCTGCAGCACCGCCAGGCAGCCGATATCATTAAAGAAGACCTGGCTGGTTTCCCGCTTTCATTGGGCACATTTGAATTAAATGAAAAAGACTCGTCTGTTACAGGTTCCGTATGGGGCTTTGCAAAACGAAAAGCCATCTTCAGAAAAAATATAGGAGCTACCCTGGTCAATGATTTTACGGAAGAAGCAATAAGATCACAGTATTTTAATTTACCTGTGAAGCCGGTAATTCAAACAGACAGTATTGCATGGCCTTATGGTGATAAAACGGATGACAGTATCCCTTCCTTTGTTAATACAATAAAATTGCAGGCTGCAGTTGACAGTGCGATGAATGCCACCAGCAATGGCAAACCTGCTTATACAAGGGCCGTATTGGTTGTGTATGATGGAAGGATCATCGCAGAAAAATATGCGGCAGGTTTTGATAAGAACACTGTCATGCTTGGCTGGTCCATGTCTAAGAGCATCACAGGCGCCTTGATCGGTATGCTGGTAAAACAGGGAAGACTCGATATTAACAAACCTGCTCCGGTAGAAGAGTGGAAGGGAACGGAGAAAGAAAACATCAGTATTAAAAATCTATTGCAGCAAAGCAGCGGTCTTGATTTTGTGGAGGAATACGACCGGCCCAGCGATGTTACCAGGATGCTGTTTAGTAAGGGTGATATGGCGGCATACACTGCCAGCCGGTCCTTAGAACATGCACCCGGAACTTTTTTTAATTATACCAGTGGCAATTCAAACTTGTTAAGCCGCATCATCCGTAAAACGGTTGGGGAAAAAGACTATGCGGCATTTCCCTATACTGAATTGTTCCATAAAATAAATGCCTATAGTTTTATGCTGGAGCCCGATGCCAGTGGAACCTATATTGGTTCTTCTTACAGCTATGGCACTGCCCGGGATTTTGCAAGATTTGGTTTGTTATACTATAATAATGGCATCTGGAACGGGGAGCAATTATTGTCAGCTGATTGGGTAGCCAATTCAAAAAAGCCCTGCGAAGCAAATAAGCAGGGCTGGTATGGCTACCAGTTCTGGCTGAATGGAAAGGATGAACTGGACTCCACAAAAAGAAGGTTCAATGATGTGCCGGCTGATTGCTTTTTTTGTAGTGGCTTTGGCGGGCAAAATGTATTTATCATTCCTTCTGAAAAGCTGGTGGTGGTAAGAATGGGGCTGAAAGAAATAGACCGCAATAGATTTTTAAAAGACGTGATAGCTGCTGTAAAGCGATAATCAATAACTGTCTGTTGCTTAAACTTATATTGGTTTTATCCAAACTGCCCGCAAGGCTGAAAGCAGCCGTCGGACTTGAATAATCCAGCTTCATTTCATTTACTTTTGCAAGAATGGCTGTTCCTGAAATAAGATCGGTACATGTAACCCGCTACGTAACGCCCTTACGTGAGGGTGGCTCACTGCCTGCTATTGCAGAAGCCGACGATGGTTTCTTATATGTATTGAAATTCCGTGGGGCAGGGCAGGGGGTAAAGGCATTGATAGCAGAGGTTATTGGTGCAGAACTGGCAAGATTGCTGGGATTAAAAGTGCCCGAAATGGTATTTGCACATTTGGATGAAGCCTTTGGCAGAACAGAACCTGATGAAGAGATACAGGATCTGTTGAAAGCAAGTGTGGGCACCAACCTGGCATTGCATTATTTATCGGGTGCCATCAGTTTTGATGCGGCGGTTTCAAAAATTGATCCGCTCACTGCTTCCAGAATAGTATGGCTGGATGCGTTGCTGATGAATGTGGACCGTACCGCCCGTAATACCAATATGCTGATATGGCAAAAAGAATTGTGGCTGATCGATCATGGTGCTGCTTTGTATTTTCATCACTCCTGGATGGATCCTGTACAGCAAGCAAAGAAGCCTTTTGTAATGATCAGGGATCATGTATTGCTGCCCATTGCTTCACAACTGGATGAAGTGAATGCGGCTTTTAAGAATATTGTAACCGTAGATACTATTGAGGCGATCGTACAGCTGATACCCGATGATTTTCTTCGGTGGGAAGAGGGGTTGTCAGCAACTGAAATAAGAAAAGGATACGTGGATTTTATCACAACAAGACTGGAAAATGCCGCCGATTTTATAAATGAAGCAAACAATGCAAGGGCAACTATTATATGAATATGCCGTGATAAGGCTGGTGCCACGGGTAGAGAGGGAGGAATTCCTCAACCTCGGCATTGTTTTCTTTTGTAAACAAACCGGTTTTTTAAAATGTGTGTATGCAGTAAACGAACAACGCATTGCCGCTTTTTGCGGCGGGGTAGACATGCCACATCTTACATCCAATCTTGAATCCTTTTGTAAAATTGCCAGTGGCAATGAAGATGCAGGGCCTATTGCAAGATTAGATACGCCCTCCCGGTTTCGCTGGCTCACCGCCGTTAGGAGCACGATCATACAAACATCCAAAACCCACCCGGGGTTGTGTACAGATGAAGAGGAAAAATTGAAAGAACTGTTCGAAAAACTCGTGCTGTATTAATTGCCTTCTTTTTCTTCAAAGGCTTTTACCCCGGTTTGTTTTTTATAGGTGAAGAAAATTACGATCATGTCCAGCTCCTGCTCTGTTATGGTTTCTTCCCTTAATTCATTTTTGTGCTGGTTATTGGCAAATCTCACCCTGTAGGTATCTGCCTGTTCAAATGAAATATCGGGTATCACTTCTTTGCCATGTACAGTTTTATTATGACAGCCGGCACAGTGGGTGAGATAGGCTTTTTTTCCCTCTGCAAACTGTTGTAAAACCTGCTGCTCTCTTTCCTTGCTAAAGCCTTCCGGCATGTGGATGCCTAATTTTTTTTGATAGGAACAGGCTGCAATAATGCACAACGAAAAAATAAATGATATAAGCAGGATGCGTTTCATAAACCCATGTTCTCAATATTCACCACCCGCTTTACGCAGGTTCAGTGCTGTTGATTTTGACAAAGGTAGCTTTTGCGGCGGCGTTTCAAAAGGGATATTTTCTGTGAGTGAATTGATAAAAGCAAGGAGTTGTTTTTTTTCTGCGGCAGTTAATTTTAAGGAGTCGGCCGGCAATGTTTGATTGTTTATGGCAATGCCTTTACCTGCACCACCACCGGCATCATAAAAATCGATCACTTCTTCCATGGTTTTGTAAACGCCATTGTGCATATATGGTTTGGTGAACTGTGTATTTCGGATGGTGGGTGTACGAAAAGCATTTTTTGTTTCTGCGGCGGCATGTACTGCAAACCTTCCATGGTCATTGCTTAAATGGTTGGCCGCTTCTGCAGATGGAACGCCGATCACTTCAAATTCATTGTTGATATAGGGTGGTTTGATGCCATTGAACTGGGGTGCAAAATGGCAGGTACCGCACTGCGCCTTACCCATAAATACATTAAATCCTGCTTTTGCATCTTCCTCAAGTGGCTGATTGTTATTCATTGCTTCATCAAAGGGAGAATAATAATTACTGAACTTACCATAAAAGTAAGTGAGGGCAGAAGTGATGTGTTTTATCGAAACCTTTTCTTTCTCGTTACTTATACTGGTAAACCTGTTGAGATATTCTTTGTATAGTGGAACCGACAGCACTTTTTTTACCACGTCTTCTTCATTCCCCCCCATTTCCTCCGGGTTGGTGATCACGCCTTTGGCCTGGTCCTGCAGGGTCAGGAATTTTCCATCCAGGTTAAGCAGGTGATTGTAAACTGAATTGATCAACGATGGCTGGTTGCGGCCAAGAGGAACGGTGCTGTTGAATTTTAGTTCAGTGGCCATGCTGGTATCCGCAAGACAATTGTCCAGTTTGTGACAGGAGGCACAACTGCGTTTATTGTCGCCCGATAGAATGGGATCATAAAACAGTAGTTTGCCGATACTGTCAATTTCAGCCAGTATTTTTTTGTCGCTGATCCTGCTGAAAATGCCTTTGGCGTTTTGTGCCCGGTATAAATGTTTGTCAAAGATCGACAGCGCTTCATCATCCAGGCTGTAATCCATATAACTGGAGGATTGAACTTTATACTTTTTAATATGCTGCTGGTTTATCCTGAACAAGGGATTTACAAAGTCTTTGATAAAACTAAAATGGTCAAATTGTTCGTATCCCTTGTTTTGATCTTGTACAAATTTGATTGCTTTGTTGTAGAGTTCCAGGTAATTTTCTTCTAACGGATGTTGTTGAAATTCCTGGTTGTACGTATTGTAGATAAAGCCTGTTTGCTCCAACATATTCTGCAATTCAGGGATGATCACTGCTGTATCCGGGCAATCAAACCCGGAAGTGTAGATTGTGGCGAGATCAAGCAGGAATAACCGGTTGCACAAAAAGAAATGATGATAACTGTCTAACTGGCTTGTAATGGAATCTGCTAAAAATGTTTTTAAAGAAGCGGTTGAAGCAGTGATCAGTTGTTGTAAGGAATCTTTGTAAGCATTTTCTTCTTCCATATATTGAAAAGCCAATGTTAAACCGGCGCCTTCTCTTTTATAAGGTGCTTCAAATTTTTCAAATACTTCCGTTTCCCATTCTACCGGCAAGGGCCCATTGATCTTTTTATAAGCTACAGGTTCCAGGTAGCGAAGCCAGAAATCGCAGGCCTTCATTTTCAACCGGGTTCTGTTGATGACTTCCGCTATGTTTTTTTTCTGCTTATTATCGGCAAGGTTTGACTGACCAATGATCGTGTGCAGTTTGGTGAGTTCTTCGTTTAGTGAATTGATATTGCCCTTATATAGCCGGGTGTAAAACTTACTGTTATTAGTAAAGGAAGAAGACAGGGATATGATGATGGATCCCAGCAGTATTAGTGATATGACGATCTTGCTTCTCACCGTTTTTTTGCAACTGCACAATTTTTTTATCTTTTTTTCGTTGGCGGAATGTTGGTATTTTTCTGCGCCTTATTTTAAAACTCAATACTGGCGGTATTATTGTGCTGTTGGCATGGTACTTTGTAATAAGATCATAAATACACAGGCGGGTCCCAACGAAGTTGGGACCCGCCTGTGTCTATTGAATCAAAAAAATTATTTCAAACCTAAAACTTCTGTTCCCTGTTCAAAAATAATATCAACAGGAATGCCCTTTTGCTGCAGCCTATCGAGGTCTTTTTGCAATTCGGGGCGTACGATCGCTTTTTCTTTTTGTAACACCTCCACTTTAGTTTTATCTCCGTCTCCCTGCAAGGTCAGGATGATATTGCTCAATTCATTCATCGCCATCTTAAACTTGTCAAAATTGACTTTGTAATGCCCTGCGCCTGTTTTTTCAAATGCGCCTTTGTCCTGGAAAAAGTTAAACGCCAGCATATTGGCCTTGCCATGTGATTCACCGGCTCCAAACCGAACAGAACGGAGAATGCCTGCCATAAAGGTGGTGTAATAATTTTCAATGGGCCCAGGCAGTTCGCCTTTCTCCACCAGTTTGGTTACCATATACAAACCAAGTATATCGGCCTTGGCTTCTTCCAGCCAGCTGCTTTGTTCCTGTAATGCTTTTCTTACGGTGCCTTTTCCGTTGATGGTATTTTTAATACCCAGGCCATGTGCCACCTCATGAAACATCACATCTGCAAAGAAGGCATCAAACTGCACCATGGATAATTGAGAAGGATCAATAAACTCTTTTGCAATGGGCGTCATGATTTGATCAAACTTCGCCTGCATGGCATTCTTTAATTGCAGTCGGCGGGTGCCCTTTGTTTTTTGCAGCTCTTCATCATTTGGCAGGTTTACAGCGATCGTTTTACCGCCACTGTTACACTGGCCTGCATAGTACACAATGTTATATGCATTCAGATCGGAGGAGGTGCCGGGTTTTTCTGTTTTGTATTTAGCATCTACCGGTATGCCTTCCTGCAGTTCGGGCAGCATGGCCACATATTTTGCCAGCCGCTGGCTCCATTCTTTATCCTTTATTAATACATAAGCCTGGTAAGCATTACGGTAGTTGTATAAGCCATCTTCATAATCTTCTATTGCACCGATCACTATATCAAGGGTATTATTTTTCATATCAAGCCATACCGCATCGCTTGCATTGTAATTGTCATTAACCAATGTTTCAGCACGGGCTAATAAATATTTTTTCAAGCCTGGATCATCTGCAAGAACCGCGGCTTGTTGTAATAATCCGGCTGCTTTCTCCAATGGTTCTTTGTATGCAACATGATAAGGAATAGAAAATAATTTTCCTGTACTATCCCTTCGTATGATGGAGTAATGACCATGCTTATCTGCCACAGAAGATTTATCCAGTTCTTCTTTTGTCATATCAGCAGGGTAGAAGCCGGCACCCTCCGGTTTTTTTCCCACACCTGTTACAAAAGGTGTATCACTGTTCAGCTTATCCCAGGGGCCGTAGTTGATGTTGATGAATGCTTTTGTATCGGCATCAGTTACAGCATTCAGTAAACTGTCTTTATTACCCCCATAACATTGCTGCCAGTAAAGCCCGTTCATGATATCTGCAGCCTGTATCAGCAATGGCAGTATTTTCTTTTCATTTTCAGATAAGGCCGATAGATCTGCCGTGAGCCTTACGGTTGCATAACCAGCCAGCCGCTGGCTTGCATAAGTCTGAGCGGAATCCTTTTTTTCTTCCGCTGCTGTTGATTTGTTATCACTATTATTACAGGAAGTGATGATGAGTGCACTCATGGGAATCAGTAATTTTTTCATATAGCGTGAAAGTTTTGATTTGTGAATATAAGAGCAAAGCCGGGGGGTATTTTTGCAATATTATCCTCTACAATATTCCGCTATTTTATTTATAGTGAAACCTGCATTGTAAAATATGCAACCTGTTTTCTTTCACTGCATAAATTAGCCGGTGTTCATCGGTTATTCTTCGGCTCCAGCAGCCACTATAATTTCCTTTAAGTGGTTCAGGTTTGCCAATTCCTTTAAACGGAGAACGAAGCGTGTCTTTGATTAAGTCTTTTATACGGATTAATATTTTCCTGTCTTCCTGCTGCCACCATAAATAATCTTCCCATGCATTTGTTTGCCAAACAAGTTCCATCTTTTACTTTTCAATTAATGGATGCTTTTTAAATCTTCCCTTTTCCATTTCTGAAATGGCTGCATCAAGACGTTTCCTGTTGGCTGCAGATTTGGTGATGTGCAAAGTTTCCTGGATTGCATTGTATTCATCCAATGACATCACCACAACGTTTTTTCCTTTACTACGGCTCACCACCACAATCTCAGCGTCATCATTCACTTTATTAAGGCTTTGAGTTAGATTTTTCCTGAACTCTGTATAGTTTAAAACTTCCATACTGATTCTTTAATTAAGTACGAATTTAAGTACTTATTTGGACACCCTGTAAATGTTTTTTTGGGACCTTGTTCGGCGATTACACGTTGTCTAACAAAAAAGGTTACAGCTTTCGCTATAACCTTTTTTATTTTTACCCTCAAAATAAAAATCTGATTTTAAATATCTGTTGCCTCACCGTACGCCATCGCAGTAGCTTCTTTCACTGCCTCACTCATAGTGGGGTGGGGGTGAATGGCCGTTAATATTTCATGTGCCGTGGTTTCCAGTTTACGGGCCGTCACCACTTCGGCGATCATTTCTGTTACATTCATACCGATCATATGGCAACCTAAGAACTCACCATACTTGGCATCAAAGATCACTTTTACAAATCCTTCTGTTGCACCGGCAGCGCTGGCTTTGCCACTTGCCATAAAGGGGAATTTGCCCACCTTTACTTCATAACCTGCATCCTTAGCCGCTTTTTCTGTGTAACCAACAGATGCAATTTCCGGGGTGCAATAGGTACATCCTGGTACATTGTTGTAATCAATGGCATCCGGATGGTGCCCGGCCAAATGCTCCGCTGCATTGATACCTTCTCTTGATGCTACGTGCGCCAACGCCTGGCCCGGTGTGCAGTCTCCAATAGCATAAATGCCCGGCACACTTGTTTGCTGGTGTGCATCTACAATGATCTTGCCTTTATCCGTTTTAATACCCAACGCTTCCAGTCCGATGTTTTCGATATTTGCCACAACGCCCACAGCACTTAACAAAACGTCAGCTTCCAGTGTCACTTCACCAGTGGGCGTTTTTACTTTTGCTTTTACGCCTTCACCGCTGGTATCCACGCTCAGCACTTCGCTGCTGGTCATGATCTCAATACCTTGTTTCTTATACTGCTTCTCCAGTTCTTTGCTGATATCATCATCTTCCACCGGAACGATCTTTGGCATAAACTCAACAATAGTAACTTTTGTACCCATACTGTTGTAGAAATAGGCAAACTCACTCCCGATGGCACCGCTGCCGCAAATGATCATGCTCTTGGGCATAGCTGGCAACACCATCGCTTCCCGGTAGCCAATGATTTTTTTACCATCAATCGGCATACTGGGCAATTGCCTTGCCCTGCCGCCGGTTGCGATCACAATATTCTTTGCTTCCTCTACTTTTTTACTGCCGTCGGCTGCAGTGATCTCCAGTTTGCCCGGCGCAATTAATTTGCCCGTGCCCATGATCACATCGATCTTATTCTTCTTCATTAAAAAAGTAACTCCTTTGCTCATTTTATCGGCTACACCCCGGCTGCGTTTTACCACACCGCCAAAATCGGCACTGGCATTTTGCAGGTTAATACCGTAGTCAGCAGCATGCTTTGCATATTCATATACCTGGGCGCTTTTTAGCAATGCCTTCGTAGGAATACAACCCCAGTTGAGGCAAACACCACCGAGACTTTCTTTTTCAACAATTGCCACTTTTTTACCTAACTGGCTTGACCTGATAGCAGCTGGATAACCGCCGGGGCCACTTCCTAAAACAATTACATCGTATGCCATGTTTTATTTACAATTTTAGATTGAAGATTTATTATTAACCGGTTGCGAAGGTACTTGAAACGGGGTAAAATACAAACCAGAAAAATGTGCAGCCATGACCCACGCAAAATGACCGGAAAGTGGGTTTCTATTGCCGTTGATTCATTGTGCCAGCAGCTGCTTTAACCTTTTGATCCAATGCGTCAGTTATAAAACAACTAATTTTATTATAAGGTTGTACAATACGAGGTAGTGCTAAAGTTAAAAGGAGTCAACTACAAATAAATACCATGAAAATAATTCTCATCATTGCAGTAGCAGTATCGGTTGGCCTGTCAGCCCGTTCACAAAACATCCCCGCCTGGAAAATAACGGATGTGGTGAACTATTACAGCCAGAAAACGGATTCGATCTATATCATCAATTTTTGGGCAACCTGGTGCAAGCCCTGCGTGGAAGAACTGCCCTACCTGCAAAGTATCAGCAAAAAATATGCAGACAAAAAAGTAAAATTGCTGCTGGTAAGTCTTGACCTGCCTTCATTCTATCCAGGCAAAATAAGATCGTTTGCAAAAAAGCAAAACATCCATGCCGATATAGCCTGGCTGAATGAAACTGATGCCGATTATTTCTGTAACCAGGTAGATAAAAAGTGGAGCGGCTCTATACCAGCTACCATCATTGTTAATTCAGCTACCGGTTATAAGCAATTTTATGAACAGCAGTTTGAGGAAAAGGAATTTGAGATAGCTTTGAAAAACGCAGTAAAAGAGTAATCTTCAATTAGTATAAGCGATATATATTCTGCATATTTTATAGAATACAGAAGGGGCCACAGTCTCCTGCAGCCCCCTCTTCCTTAACCAGCAAATTTATTTATTCATTTTCTAAAGAAACAGGATAATCATATAAGGCATCATAACCCGGATAGAATCCGCTTACGGTAATGGATTTGGCATCGCTAATCATTTTGCTCAGCTCTTCCTTGCTTTTTACATCCTTTTCATCCACTTTTAAGATGATAAAGCCATCCCTCATCCTCGTTTGATCTTTTAAGGCACCGTCAGTAATTTTCTTCACGATCACACCGCCGCTTACACCAAATTCTTTTGCCTTTTTGGCATCGAGTGTAATGAACTCAGCTCCGAGTTTGGAAAGGGCCGCATTGTCAACTTTCACGATGTCAAAATTGCCCATTTTGTTTTTCAGCGTGGCATTCACTGTTGCATCTTTCCCGTTTCTTGAATATACAACACTAATCTTATCACCGGGTTTGTAACGGGTTACCAGTTCCTGCAGTTCAGATGGTACGGTTACCGCAACTCCATTTACACTTTTAATGATGTCTCCGGTTTTTAAACCTGCATCTGCCGCCGCACTGCTGGTGGCAACACTCGTGATCACCAATCCATCGCCATTGTAAGACAGCTTCCATTGTTCTTTTTGAGCATCATTGATATCATTGGTGTTTTGTGTTGATACACCTAAAAAACCTCTTTGTACATTACCATATTTGATCAGGTCGTCCACCACTTTTTTAACAATGTTCACCGGAATGGCATAAGAATAACCTGAATAGTAACCGGTAGGTGAGGCAATGGCAGAGTTGATGCCGATCAGTTGTCCATTGGTATTGATCAGTGCGCCGCCACTGTTGCCCTGGTTAACTGCCGCATCCGTTTGTATAAATGATTCTACGGGAGAGTTGTTTTTGGTGCCTTTGTTCAGGCCAAGGCTTCTGGCTTTGGCACTAACGATACCCGCAGTAACCGTGGTTTCCAGGTTCAATGGATAACCGATCGCCAGCACCCATTCACCCACTTTTACATTGTCTGAATTGCCATATAATAAAAACGGTAAGGCGGCTGCATCAATTTTAATTACCGCCAGGTCGTATGCAGGATCGGTGCCGATCACTTTTGCTTTGAATGTTTTTTTGCTATTGAGCGTTACCGTGATCTCATCTGCATTTTCCACCACATGGTTATTGGTTACAATAAAACCATCGTCGCTGATGATGACCCCTGAGCCGGAAGCTTTTTGCTCAGGTATATAACTGGGGCCTCCAAAAAACTGGTTGAACAGGTCATCATTAAAAAGATCCCCAAAAGGATTCTGACGGGTCCTTGGTAAATTATTGCTTACCTGCTTGGCATTGGTTTTTGTTTTGATATGCACTACCGTTGGCAAAGCTGCTGCAGAAGGCTGGGTAAAGTCGACCGCAGTACCGGGCGGCAAGCCATTTTCATTAAACCCGGCAAGCTTGTAGTTGGATGGTAAAGCAGTGCTTTGCTGGCCAGCGTACATGTTGCTGCCTTTCATGATTTTTCCATAACCCCACATAACTGCAAAAGCGGTTATTGCGCTGATGGCGACGGTGGATAATACTTGCTTAAATTTCATCTGTTGTAATATTTAGTTTTCGGATAAATTATACAGGTTTAGTTTCTCAATTTCTGTGCCTGCTACTACAAAGTAACGCAGCACTGACAAAATGTATTTACCATACGGCAGCTTTAACAAACTATTAGTAAGGTTTTCGTAGATGTTTTTCCGTCCCGGTCGATACCGTAGGTGAGACCGGTTAAAGAGTTTGGATTGTTTCCGGGCTGACCTGCAATACAGAACAGCCTGCCACTCTTCTTTATAAAGTTAGCAAAAATTGCATCGTATCCACACCGTCGGCATAATCCATTAAGCCGGGTACCTGCGACTGGCCAAACGGAATATCTTTACCAACAATACATTGTACATCTTTGTTCTGTTGCAGTTCCTGCAAAACGGCAGCAGCGTCGGAATAAAAGCTATAGTGTAACTGGCTGATAGGGGAGAAAAGCTGTTCGTTCTCCACCAGCAGGGTGGTATCGTTTGTCATGTAAAACCGGTTGTTCATAATGTGCAGGCTCAGGTTGTAATCGTAATTGTTCCTGAATTTATTATGGTCGGCAAAATATTTATACTTGTGAAATGACTGCAGCAGTGGCACAAAATCGTACCCCTGCGGCACATAAATTTTTGTGACATTTCTGCAACCCAACCCAAAAAACTGGTGGATATCATCTGACAAATTTTCAAGTTCCGCAGCTGTTTCATTTCCTTTTACAATGGCTGCAGAAGTTCTGTTGCGCCGGATGATGCTGGGATACTTTGAAAAATACTGTTCAATATACACCGCACTGTTGTTACTTCCGGTGGCAATATAGGCATCGCAGCCTTTGAGCATCGGCGCAAAGCTGATATGGTCATGGGCGGTGGTATCCCATTCGTACATTTTTTGTACCAGCTGTTTCAGCAATACCTCATCTTTTGAAGAAAGTTTGATGGTTTGGGTATGGCCGCTTACAAATACAGATAGAAAATCATGAAAACCCACTAACGGGATATTACCCGCCATTACCACGCCCACATTTACAGGGCTGATGGTATCGTCAATATGATAGTGTTGAACCCATGCCGCCAGTTTATCTTCGTTTAAAAACTGTTCTGTAATATTTTTTAGGGCCAGGTCAATAAATTCCGGAGTAAACCAGCCGTTGTTCCTGGATGCCCTTTCTTTTACATCCTGCCAGGTGGCATCGTTTTCGTTCAAATATTTTTTTAGTTGTTGTAATAACTCAATCCGATTTTGTAATTTCATCCTGTTAAACTTAATTTGTAAAAACAAAAATCGCATTTCCCTCATTCTAAATCAAAACAAATGGCTATTAAGATTACAGATGAATGTATCAACTGCGGCGCCTGCGAACCAGAGTGTCCTAATAATGCAATTTATGAAGGTGGTGTTGAGTGGTCTATTTCAGACGGCACTACAGTAAAAGGTTCTTATACTTTATTAGATGGCAGCGTGGTGGATGCAGATGCCAGGCAGACCCCGGTAAGCAACGATACCTATTATATTACACCCAATAAATGTACCGAGTGCCAGGGCTTTCATGAAGAGCCTCAGTGTGCTGCTGTTTGCCCGGTTGATTGCTGTGTACCCGACGAAATGTACCAGGAAACGGTTGACCAGCTAATGGCAAAAAAAGGAGCACTGCATATCTAAGTGTATAAATATTTTAATGAAGCCTGTTAAAGGGCTATTACAGGCAGGTGATATTTCCTGCAATCCGGCGAGGGTATTTTACAATACTTTCGCCTTTTTATTTTTACAGAAAGGTTATCTTTCACCATATTTGCCGTTATGAATAAATTGTTGATCATCGCCTGTTGTTCGTTGCTGGCAGCTTCCTGTCAAACCAATGCGGGGCCGGAAGTGGATAAGGCAGAGGAGATGAGTATTGCCACCAGGGTGGATATGATGAATGCCGACCGGGAATTTTCGTTGCGGAGTGAAGAAAAAGGTTTGCGGATAGCCTATGAAGAATTTATTGACAGCAATGGTGTGCTCTTGCGGCCTGGCGCTACCCCCATGGCCAATGCCGATGCCATGGATTACATCATACAAAGTAATGACAGTGCTTTTACCATGACCTGGGAGCCACGGCATGCATCGCTGGCTGCTTCTGGTGATCTTGGCTATACCTATGGGGTGTATTCCTTAAAACCAAAGGATGCAGATACCGTCATTTATGGTTCGTATGTTACTATCTGGCGGCTGCAACCAGATGGTAAATGGAAATTTGTGCTGCAATCTGGTAATGAAGGATTGGAAGCAGCCCCTTAAATAGGTCGTGTACACTTGAACGGCCGGCATTATTAATTTCCCTATAGCGAAAAAGCATGTTAATGTTGTATCCCATTCATTATGAACAGCGTGATACCCGTTGGGGCTTTTCATTTAATTCCCTTTCTTTGCCAAACATATCTTGTAAGCACTCATGAAGAAAACCATTGCACTTGTTACAGGCGGCTACTCCGGGGAGTCTGTTATCTCTTATAAAACAGCGGCTACTATTGAGCAGAATATCGATACGGACAAATGGAATTATTACCTGGTTGATATCAATCCCGAAGGCTGGTTTTATGTGAGTGCTGCTGGTGAAAAAACGGCTGTGGATAAAAACGATTTCTCCATCATGGTTGATGGTAAAAAGATACATTTTGATGCCGTGCTGATTGCCCTGCATGGTACACCGGGTGAGGATGGAAAACTCCAGGGCTATTTTGATTGTCTGCATATTCCTTACACATCCTGCGATGCAGCCACTTCTGCATTAACGTTTAATAAAAGATTTACAGTAGCAGTGGCTGGTGCCAGTGGTATTCATGTGGCCAATTCGGTATTGCTGATAAAAAACCAGTTTTCGAATGCAGATGAAAGTGTTCAGCATTTAAAATTTCCGGTGTTTGTAAAACCCAATAACGGTGGCAGCAGTATTGGAATGAGCAAGGTAAACAGCCATACAGCTGAGTTAGGGCAGGCTGTTACCAAAGCATTTAAAGAAGATACCCAGGTACTGGTGGAAGAATATATCAAGGGCAGGGAGTTTACTATTGGGGTGTTCAAAACAAAGGGCAATATCATTACGTTACCAATGACGGAAGTGATCAGCAAGAAAGAATTTTTTGATTATGAAGCAAAATACCAGGGTGCCAGCGAGGAAGTAAAGCCGGCACAGGTGGCAGATACGGTGGCAGAACAAATAAGGGACGCTGCTAAAAAGGCCTACAGTACTTTTAACTGCCGTGGTGTGGTAAGGATCGATTTTATTTATGATGAAACTGCCGGCAAACCATTCATGCTGGAAATAAATACAGTACCTGGCCAGAGCGAAGCCAGCATTGTGCCACAACAGGTAAAAGCCATGGGCTGGACGCTGAAGGATTTTTATAGTGCGTTAATAGAAGAGTGTTTTAATTAATTGTTTGATTGTTGTATTGTTCAATTGTTGTTTGTACCCTGAAATAAAAAAGTTCTTTTCAACAATTTAACCAGGTAACAATTTAACCATAAAACTATTTAACAAAAAAGGATGTTCAAATTTATAACACACCGTCCGTTTTGGGTAAACCTGCTGGCCGCTGCAGCACTGGGTTTTTTGATCATTTTTTTGATACTGCAGCTGCTGGGCTGGATCACCAAACATGGAGAGTACCTCACTGTTCCGGCAGTAAAGGGCAAGACAACGGCAGATGCCATCAAATTTTTGGAAGACAAGGGATTTGATGTGGTGATTGCGGATTCAGTTTATACAGATACGGTAAAAAGGGGTACGGTGATCAAACAATTGCCGGATGCCAATTCTACTGTAAAGATCAACCGCACAGTTTTTATAACGGTTAACAGGTATGTGCCGCCCATGCTGGTAATGCCTTCGCTGGAGGGTAAGATGTTTAATTATGCCCTGGAAATTCTTAGGCGGAATCACCTTGAACTCGGGGATACCACTTACCGCACCGACTGGCTTAAGTATGGTGTGATAGAACAACGTTTTAAAGGAAGCCGGATAGAGCCAGGATCAAAAATTCAGTGGGGAAGCAGGATCGACCTGGTGATCGGCGCAGGCGTGGATGAAACCAAGAACATCGTGGTGCCCGACTTTTTTGGTAAAACCTATGGCGAGATAAAGGCTGAGCTGGACAGTATGGGGGTATTGGTTACCGTGGTGGCAAGAACAGATGTAAAAGACACGCTGAGTGCCTATATCTACCAGCAGCGGCCGGTTCATAAAGATGAAAACAATAACTGGCAATACATTAAACCCGGGCAGGTGATGGATATCTTCCTGCAAAGAGACAAGCCAGTTGATTCTATCATAACTAATTAATACGAATATGACAACCATTACCGCAGCAGAAGTAAAAAAGAGACTGGATGCAGGCGAACAACTGCACATCATTGATGTAAGGGAACCACATGAAAATGCAGAATTTAATATTGGCGGCTTACTGTTACCGTTAGGAAGGGTTCAAACAATGCAAATTGATGATATTGACAATTTAAAGGACGAAGAAGTGATCGTATACTGCCGCAGTGGCAACCGCAGCGGCCAGGCCTGCCAGATACTGGATATGGCTGGTTTTAAGAATACCAAAAACCTGGTGGGTGGCATGTTAAACTGGAGAGAGGAGTTTAAAGTGTAATATAAAGCCTTTTGATTTATAAGATAATTAATCATCATCCGCAATTGCCGCATGCATGTCGTTCAACCATTTGGTATTTTTTTTAGTTTGTGGCCAAACCACCTTTGCTCAGCCAAAATTGGATAGCGTGATTGAATCTTCAACCTGTGCCTGTATGAGTTTGGAGAACAACGGATATAAAGAAAGTGAAGAAGATAAATTTGCAAGTTGTGTTGTTAGGGCTATTAGCGAAAACCTGAAGCTTCTTCAGGCTGAAGCGACAAGGAAATATGGAGAAGCAACAAAGGAAACTGGAAGGCAGTTAGGCCAGTCTTTAAGGGAGAAACTACTTATAAACATGGTTTATTCATGTGATGTCTACTATCAATGGCTGGAAGAAAAGCGCATCTTCAGCATTAAAAATGCTAATAAGGATTCTCTTCGCAATGAATTAAACCGGATAAATTCCATCGATTCACTACAACGGAATGCTGCTTTTTTTACAACCCGTGGATTGTTGTTTTTTTCTCTTGAACAACTCGACAAAGCGATAGAAGATTTTGATAGTGCAATTAAAACAGGCCCAACTGCCGATGTATATCAAAGCATGTACTTTAAGGCCTGGAGCCTGGAAAGACAAAAAAAATATACAGCTGCATTAGAACTTTATTCTCAATTGGCTGCGATTACAAAAAATAAAAATATTGAAGTAACGGAGGCTGTTGTAAGGAGAAAAATGAGAGAATAGCACTTGTGTTTATTTCGTGTTACAGGGGGTATTTTATTTCACATTTGTAATCATTATAAGATGTGTTTGTATACTTCCATCTTTCTTTCTGTACGGTATGTGAAACTGCTGAATATTTATAAATCCATTTTTTAAAAGCAGTTGCTCTAAATATTCCGGATCATAATAATACACATACGCTTTATCGCCCGTACTGCCGCTTTCGAAACCGGAATTTTCATAATCACCTTCAATAGTGCTGCAATAAAATACTGCACCCGGCTTAAGCAGATTCCTGCAATCAGAAAATAATTTTTCGCAATCTTCTTTTGATAAGTAAGGCAGGCAAAAACCACACAGGATTCCATCATATTTTTTGGAGAGGCTGTGAATATCCCTTGCATCCAATACCATGCAGTTGGCAGCAGGATTGTTTTGTTTTGCCAGTGCAATCATATTGGGAGCGATATCTGTAGCGTCTATCAGCAGGTCATTTCTTTTGTCGAGCAGGTACCTGGTAATATTTCCGGGGCCGCAGCCTATTTCTAAAATAGAGGCGCTGGGTGTTGTTACCTGGCTGCAAAAGATGTCGTATGTGTCGTTGTAAATTTCAAGATCCATGAAATACTGCTGGTAAAGCGGTGCTATTTTATCCCATGTGGCAAATGTTGTTTGGTAACGATCCATTGATTTGAGTTGAGACAGGAAAAATAAGATTTTTTTCAAGGTGCCCGGTCCGGCGGCATTAGCGCACAATGACCTTTACATTGACTAATACGGCAAAGTAAAAACCAATCTTTTCATCTCCTTGAACCTCTAGCCCGCCAACCTCTTTTTTTTATTTTTTTTACTTACACCTTATGGTCCGTTCATATGCACCATTTAGATCACCCATGTCTTCCAAGTAAAAAACAGCCTCTTTTTCTTACTTCTTTTCTCCCTTAACCTCTTAGCCCGCCACTAACCAAAAAACGCCTCCACCCTTGCCCCGTTTGCCTTATCTTCGGCAGCAAAAAATTGATATTCATGTATAGAAAGCTGCTGATTGCCTGCTGCATCATTTTTTCATCCCTGTCATCTTTTAGCCAGCAGGCCGATTCTTTTGCCACCAATTATTATTACCACGATCTTTTTTCGCCTTTATTTTATCCACCCGCCAACAATACAACCCGAACAGCAGACGGCACACCGGGGCACCAGTACTGGCAAAACAGGGCCGACTATACGATTACAGCTTCATTGGATGATGTGAAAAATGAAATAGCCGCCACCGTTATCATCACCTATAAAAATAACAGCCCGCAGGCATTGCCTTTTTTGTGGCTGCATCTGGATCAGAATTTATTCAGCAAAAAAAGCCGTGGACACCTGCGCCTGCCGGTTGACGGGCAAAGCCGTTATGGGGATGCCAGTTCTGATTTTGACGGGGGTTTTATTATCAGTTCGGCAATGGTGAATGATAAAGCAGTTGACTTTGTTATTACCGATACCCGGATGCAACTCCGCTTAAATGAAGCAGTGAAACCATCCGGCGATGCGGTGAAGATCAAAATAGTGTATTCCTTTAAAATCCCAAAGGAAGGATCAGACCGGATGGGCATTGCAGAATCAAAGAATGGTAATGTGTATGCCATTGCCCAGTGGTACCCACGTATGTGTGTGTACGACGACGTGGAAGGATGGAACACGTTGCCCTACCTGGGAGGCGGTGAGTTTTACCTGGATTACGGAGATTTTGATTTCACCATTACAGCGCCTTCCACACACATCGTTGTTGCCGGAGGGGAGTTGCTGAATGCGGCTGAAGTATTGACTGCAACAGAATTAAAAAGATATGAAGCGGCAAAGAGTAGCGATGATGCAGTGCTGATCCGCACCTATAAGGAAGTGACTGATCTGTCACAACGCCTGAAGGTACCTGTACTCAGCTGGCATTTTAAAATGAACAATAGCCGGGATGTGTCATGGGCCTCATCCAGGGCTTTTATGTGGGACGCTGCCAGGATCAACCTACCCTCTGGTAAAACCTCCCTTGCACAAAGTGTGTATCCTGTAGAAAGCTGGGATAAGCGGGCCTGGGCCAGGAGTACAGAATATGTTAAAGGATGTGTTGAGCATTACAGCAAACGATGGTTTGAGTATCCTTATCCTGCGGCTGTAAATGTAGCTACCCATATTAACGGGATGGAGTACCCCGGAATTGTTTTTTGTCCGATCGCTGCCAGGGGAAGTGGTTTGTTTGGCGTTACAGACCATGAGTTTGGACACACCTGGTTCCCTATGATCGTGGGCAGCAATGAAAGAAAGTATGGCTGGATGGACGAGGGCTTTAACCAGTTTACCAATGCCATCAGCAAAGCAGATTTTAATAAGGGCGAATACAGTGAAAACGAAAGATCATTGGGTGTGGTGGCGCCTTATTATTTTGCTGATGGTACAGAACCCATCCTGTCAACACCGGATGGCATGAAGGAAAGTAATATCGGCAAGACATTGTACTTTAAGCCTGCCGCAGGATTGAAACTATTAAGAAATGAGATCGTTGGGGATACCCGCTTTGATTATGCGTTTAAACAATACATAGAAAAGTGGGCGTACAAACATCCTGCCCCCTGGGATTTTTTCCGCTTTATGGATAATGCGCTGGGTGAAAATTTAAGCTGGTTCTGGAAAGCCTGGTTCCTGGAAAACTACCGCCTGGATCAATCCATTTTATCTGTGGTGTACGTTGACAACAATCCATCCAATGGCGCTTTTGTATCGGTAGCCAACCTCGACCAGATGGTGATGCCCCTGATACTCGAGTACGAAACGGCCAACGGCAAAAAGGAGAGAGTGAAATACCCGGTTGAGATATGGAGTAATACCGCATCCTTTAAAATAAAACTGCCTTCAAAAGAAAGGATCACGAAGGTGACGATCGATCCGGATAAGGTTTTCCCCGATATGAATTATGTGAACAATACCTGGATAGGGAAGTAGGGCAGCAGGTTCCTTAAAACAGCGTAAATGTTTCTACTTCCTCGTACTTCACCGGGAAGCTGATAAAAACATTTGCTTTACCTACCTTAATGCTGCCTGCTAGTTTAACCAGCACCTGTTTTTTTGCAACCAGGTGCAGGCTGTTGGTAAGCAGGTTACGCATATCAACCGATAACTGGATAGGAATACTGAACTCTTCTTTTTTGGGAATCGTAATCTGGTACTCCTGCGTGGTATGGCCGAGCAAAACGTTGTCAATATAAATATCCAGGTCGGTGCGTTTTAACTGCAGGCCATAATTATTAGGATTGAAATATACCAATTCCATTTTTGCAGTAGAACTGGAGAATCCTAATTTTTCAATAGAGAAGTTTTTGAAATCCCGGTACTCCAGTGCCTTCGGCGGTCCGCACGAAACAAGCAGCGACGCCGTGAACAGGAAAAATAGTATATACAAAAGTGGCTTCCTGAATGTCATCATTTTTTACTGATACTGAACAGCAGCAAGATAAATACAGTCAGTGGTATTTAGTAACGGTGGTTTGTAAAATAATGGATAATCTTATTCCAGCGGTGTATTCAAGGTTGACCTGGCTGTTTTAACATCCTTTCCAATTACGGCTTCCACCAACAACTCGTAATACTGTGGTCCTTGTGGTATGGGTAACGACAGGGTGCTGCCTTCGCCTACTTTTTTAATGAACATGGTGTTGGCATACTGATCCACTCTTACCAGGTACCATTCAAATTTCAGGTCTTTTACCTGGTCTCTGTACAGTTTCCACTGGGTGGTATCCTGCCGGAACATAATGTTGTAGGTAAGTTGTATACTTTCCCTGGTGGTTTTAGATGGTTTTAGAATTTTAATATCCGGCACAGGCGATAACCCCACTTGATTTGCACTCCAGGTATCTTCCACTTTACGGTGCCATTGTTTGTTTCTTCCACTCAGGTCGATGATGCCATTGAGTGTGATGTAGTCGGTGTTTTCAATATCCTGCCAGGCAGGTACAAAAGCACTTTTGTTTACTGCAGGTAGTGAATCCCATAGTTCAACCGGCACTTTGCCCCAGGCCATTTTATTATGCAGTGGTTCTTTTAAACCAGGTTTGTTTTTTGTGCTGGCCACCAGCATGTATTTATTTATCTGTGGCACATGCTGCTGATAAAACCGGAAACGTTTTTTCCCGTTTACATCCCAGTTAAGGTCTGTGATAATCGGCCTTACCTTATCCATGGTACGGATGGCATTACACACATCACTCAGCCAGTTCACGTATTTGTTACGGTAATAATAGATGCCCGGTTTGTAGGTTTGGTTTTCCAGGTTAAACAATACATCGGCGCCCAGGTTCCAGGCAATGATATTCTGCCGGCCAAGATTATTTTTCACTGTTGCCAGGATCTTTTCTTTTTCTTCCTGCATCTTTTTATCGTCATCCAGTTCGGCTGTTCCTATCAATGTTACAACCCGGCCTATTTGTTTTACGCCGTATTTTCTAAACAGCCCGTCCAGCACTTCATCATAAAAGCCCGGCATAGAGCGCTCAACGGTATTGGCACCAATGGCTTTCATCGCCTTCACATCGGCTTCGAGTGTGCGCTTTGTCATGGTATGCCTGTTACGGAACCAGAAATAGCCTTTGTCATACACAATGCCTTTGAGCGTATCCGGTAATGTATACTCTTTTTCAGCTAATGGTTTGGCAGGGTTGGCCGGCAATCCTTTAATGTCTTTTTCAAAATTGTGTTGGGTAAAACTGGCAAAGAAATCAGCCTGGTCCGTTTTCCTGTCATTGGTAATCACCACCGCTTTTATTTCTTTGAACGCAGTATCTATGTTGCTGGCGGCTACCCGGTACCACAGCGATTTGTCTGTTGCTTCTGTTTGAGCGGCTGTTACCATTACCGGGAGGCCATAATTGAACAGCGCTGTTTTATGATAGGGATGATACTGGGAATAAAAACCTTGTTTATCGGTGCTGTTGGTTTCTTTTTCTTTATCATAAATAGCTACCCCAAGCCAGTCGGCATAATCACTTCCGGGAAAGTAACTGGCTGCAGTTGCAATATCCCAGTTATTCCAGACCCAGATGATTTTTTCCACGCCTTGCTTTGCAAAAAGATCATGTATATGCCGCCATGCCGCTATGTAATAATGCGGCTGCAGTTTATTTAATGTATCAGCAGCTGTTTTGCTAAACCCAAGGTTAAGAAAGAAAGGCTTATTTACAGCACCGTTTCTTTTTGCAAAGGAAACAAATGCTGAATCAAAATTACCTGCCGTTATTTGTTGCATCAGGTTATCATCCACATCCGTTACTGCTTTGTTGTTTTCAAAAGGCCTCCAGTTTACCAGCGGAAGTGCATTTTGCTTATAGATCAGGTTTACTTTATCTTCAAACAGATTGATATCGCTGTTGCGGTCGTTTGTTATACTGAGTGCAACGATCGATGTGTTGTTATTCTTTGCAAAGATCTCATTGATATAGGTACTGTCGCCTGCAGGCCTCACCACACCTTTGTAAAATACCTGCAGCCCCGGTAAAGGTTTGGGTAGAAAAGTAGGCAGTTCATTCATGGTTTTGTAACCCCAGATAAAAACGGATACCACCAGTACAGAAAGAATAACCGAATATTTTCTCAGGAAACCATGTGTGGCCACGATCCAGCCCGTTTGTTTCCGGATCCGCATGGCGAAATTACTGGCCCTGCCTTCTTCCGGTGCATAACCGGAGATAGCAAAGATGAAAGCCATAAACAACACCTGCAAAAATGCAAGCGCTGCCATAAAAGTAGTGTAGGGGTTATAGTTACTTGTAAAGCCGTAAATAATAGCCGTTAATGATATACAGGCCAGCGTAAGGTTGGGAATGCTTAACACCATTGGCAACGGGTCATTGTCATTTTTTGGGGTAGGGATGTACGGTACCTTCTTTCTTATCAGCGTGTAAAAAAAACCGATAGAATGGATCCACCAGGCGCCGATTTGTAAAATACCACCTACAATATGAAAGCCCCGTTCCGTTTCTTCTGCCACCCATTTTTGAACAAAATGCCGTATCAGTACACTCATCGCAAGCACTGGAAAAGCTGCCAGCGCAAATGCGATCACATCCATTTTGAGTGGTATCAAACCGGTAAATAAGGAAATAACCGGTATTAAAAAGTTTAAGAAAAATATCAGCCCGGATAAATAGTGAAAGGGGAGAAGAAAGTAATGCAGTTTCTGTCTCCAGGTAAATTTGGTAAATAGCTTGGGATAGGTGAACAACAACAGGTCCCAGGTGCCTCTTGACCATTTCAACTGTTGTTTAAAATAGGAAGACATGGTGGCTGGCACGAGACCCCTTGTTAAAATAGCAGGGTGATAAATGGACTTCCAGCCTTTGGCGTGCATCTGCATCGCAGTATGCATGTCTTCAGATAACCCTGCCGCATGTCCGCCGATGGATTCTAATGCAGTACGCCTGAAAGTACAGTTGGCACCAATGGCCTGTACGGTACCATAGGTGTTCATGCACATCATCATCGGCCCATAAAACTGGTAGGTTTGCTGGGCAGCTCCTTTTGCCACCAGGCTTTCACCCTGGTTATAATATGCCTGCACGATCTGCACATAACCCACTTGGGGGTCTTCAAAATAACCAACCACAGCGTCTAAAAATTCCGGCGCCGGTATATGATCCGGGTCCATTACCACACACAACTCTCCGGATGACTGTTTTAATGCGTTGTTTATATTACCAGCTTTGGCATTTACTTTTACTGTTCTGGTTACATGCTTTACACCCAGTCTTGCGCACAAAGCCCTTACCTCAGGATCATCTGCTTCATCGCAGCAATAGCTGGTATGCGGATAGGTCATTTGCTGCATGGCAGTAAGTGTCTGTTCCAGCATATCAAATGGTTCACCGGCACAATAGGTGGTAAACACGTCAATGGTATATATCTTTTTGGGTTCAGGTCTGGGTGTTACAGAAATACAAAAATAGTGATACCATTCGTGCATGTATTTTAAGCAGGTATACAGCAACGTTATCATCAGCAGTATGTACAGCGGCTTGTTACCAATATTGGTATCCTTAAACATATTGTAAAGGAAAAAGGCCACTGAAAAATAGCCGATAAAGATCATTGCCCTTAATGCAATTTTCTCTTTTTTGCCTGGAGGTTCTATGGGGTTACTTCTAAAGTTCATTGTTCACTACATAAAAAGGTGTATTGGCAGTTGCGCAAAACCCTTTTTTATTATACACATTTACAAATATCCTGTAAGGCCCTTCTTTTTTTGGGCAGATAAACATGGTATTTTGAGCCGTGCTGTCGGCCACCAGGCCCTGTATAGCAGCCGGACGTTTAAAATAATGCCAGGTGCGTCCCCAGTTAAACCAGTCTTCTTTGATGATCTCCCATGAATATCGCAGGCTGTCACCGGCCTGGCCTTCTGCCAAAAGCAAACTGGCTGCATGGGTGGATCCGGGGCTCAATAAAATATTATCCCTGGCTCCCATGCTGTCGATCATCATATACTGCAGCTGTACCGACTGGTGGGTTGTTTGCCTGCCGTTCCAGCAGTCACCCAGGGCTTCCTTTATCTCGGTAGGTGTGCCGTATTCATCATACACGCTGTACCAGGTATGCGTATATTCCTGCCTGTTGCCCCAATAAAAAGCCAGTGAACCAAGGAACCTGGGGTTTTCAAGGGGCATAAAGGTTTTATAGTAATGATAGTATTGTTCTGCTTTTTTTGTACTGGTATTTTCCAGCGGTGCACCCCATACGGTTGTCTCCGCTTCCCAGCCGCCATTAGGGCTCCATTCTGAGAGCATGAACGGGCCATCCCAGATCAGCTTCAGCTTTCTTAATTCCCAACGGATGTCTTTTATCTTGTTGTACGTACTGATGGAGATGAAATCAAGCCCTCTTATTTTCCAGCGGATGTTTAAAATGCTTTGTTTTTGATAATTGATGATGGTGGTGGTTACAGGATGATCCGGGTCCTGTTCATGTATCATTTTTAATACCCGGTTGTAGGTTTTGTAAAAATGACCGGACTGGGCTGAAATGGGCATGATGAGTTCATTGCCAAGCCCCCAGGCCAGTAAGGCAGGATGATTTTTGTATTTATTTACCAGGTGCTGATAGGCGGTAAACATCCTGTTCACTTTAACTTCATCCTTATACCAGGCTGTCAACTCGCCGCTTGGTACATCCATACCAACGATAACGGCTGTGTTATTCAGTGCCGCCTCCTGCAGCGTTTTTTCAATGAGTGCGGTATCCCAGATCAAAAGGGTATTGCCACCGCTGGCCGCCAGTTCTGCAATATGTGTATGACCAACGGCACCTTTTATAAAAAAAGGGTTGCCATTTCTATACATTTTATAAGTACCGTTCTCCTGGCGGATCTCTACTTTCTTTTTACCCACAGCAACCTGCTGTTCTTGTTTGCAGGAAAAAAGTGATACCATGGCCAATAACAGCAGTGCTGTAGTCATCTTTATATAAGAGAATACATAAAACCCAGCCATTAAAGGGGTTGATTTTTTTTGAAAACGTTTGGGGGCCATCCTGTGATTACAATATTACTATAGCAATTTGGTATGAATATATAAGAATTTACTGTAAACGGGAAACCGCAGCTGTTAGTATTTGGCGTATGGGTTATTTTATATTGCATATATTGTTAATTTTAGTTTGTAGAATCAACACAGGTGTGCCACTTTATTGTGTTTGCTTAAAAATATTTATTTCTGTATATGATAAACAGGGTAAATGCCGTTATGAACTATTACAATAATAGTTAAACCAAACTTAGTCCCATCAATGATCCATCCAGGCACATTCAAAAAGTATGGCTTCTTTTTGATATTATCGGTTTTTATGTCGCTTTCCTCAAGCGCTATTGAAACCGAAGTGAGGTACAAAGTAGCTGGTGTAAAAGAGGTATATTTTATCTGGGGTGTAAATGACTGGCAGAAGTATCCTAAAATGCTCCCCGGTACTTTTACAAAAGGAAAGGCCATGCGTACACGGATGAAAAAAGAAGGGGATGAGTATGTGGTAAAATTGGATATTGACTCTGGGTACGTGGTGGACTATGGTTTCCGTTTTACCAAAGAAGTTGGGCCTTTTAATATGGAAGTCACTTATTGGGACCTGGATGAGGAAAAGACAAAGGGTTATTTCCTGAAACCAGAAGACAGGAAGGTCACTAAAGCAGCAGCGGATTTTAACAGGCTATTGCCCGGCAGCAAGCCAGACCTTGGATTATTTGCGAGGAACCTGTTGCTGTTTTTTGGAATATCCTCCTTATTGCTTTTTATCACCCGAAGGTATTTTCTTAAAAAGCCAAGGCCTGCGTTTAGCCAGGCTGGCTATTTCATTGCACTCACAGGAGGTCTTGCACTAATGTTGTTTTTTATACGGGTCTCCATTTCCGGTGAGCTGAATTATTTTGTTTTTGGACCGCTTGATTCCATTTGGCAAATGCTCGGTGCATCCTGGGATGACATGAAATATGTGGGCATTTTATTTGCGTTTTTTGGATCGCTTTTTCTCTGGCTGAAAAAATGGAGAAAGACGATACTGGTAACTTATTCATTTGTTGCTTTCCTCTCCGTTATTGCAGCACTGGCTAATATCAGGGTACTGTCATTATTGGGCCGGCCTTTTAATTACCAGTGGTTCTATTATTCAGGCTTTTTAAAAAGCAGGGATGCTTCACTTGCCTTTGCTGCCAATGTGAACGTTTATTTTTTTGCAGGCATGCTGATGATGGTGGTAACAATGTGTACCATGGCCTGGCTGCTGTACCAGTTGTATTTAAGAAAGAACTGGCCCGTGTTCCTCTTTTTTCCCCTGCTGTTTGTATTGGCTTCATTGGCGCAGTTCAAATCAAAACTGCCGGAGGTGAAAGCAGCCAATCCCATTTTATTTTTTGTGGAATCGGCTTTTAGCGAAGACGCTTCATCTGCAGTCAATAAAAATTTTGCAGGCAAAAGCGATTTTGAAAAAAAGAATACAGACAGTCTGCCAGCGTCTTATGCAGCATCGTTTGGCCAGGGTAAAATTAAGAATGTGGTGTTCTTTGTATTGGAATCCACACCCTGGGAATATGTAACGCCTTACAATAGTGCTATCAGGGCCACGCCATTTCTGGATGAATATCGCAACAAAGCGGTGTTTGAAAAAGTATATGCGCACATACCTTCCACCAATAAATCAATGTTCTCTTTCCTGTGTGCCTCTTATCCTGAAATATCATTTAAGAGCATCACGCTGGAGCATCCCAATATCCCTTTGTCATCTATTCCTTCGGAACTAAAAAAATATGGCTACCGTACAGCTTTTTTTAATTCAGGTGATAACCAGTACCAGGACGCAGGTACTTTCTTAAAGGCCCGTGAGTTTGATGTGGTGGAAGATTTTCACCAGGGTAACTGCAATGAAAAAGTATTCAGCGACAAGCGTTTTACAGAACATAATTTAGATGGTGTGGATGATTCCTGTCTTTCCCCACGATTTTTTAACTGGCTGGGAACTGACACCAGCAAGCCTTTTTTTGCCATGATGTGGACCTTTCAAACGCATTATCCCTATTTTACCACCGGGCCACTCAAAGATTATAACACAGGGAATGGTACCTTAGAAAGATATTTGAATGCTTTGAACCGTGCAGATGAAACATTAAAGGCATTGGTTAAAGGGCTCCAGGACAGGGGTTTGCTGGAATCGACCCTGATTGTTGTATGCGGTGATCATGGGGAAGCATTTGGGCGGCATAACCAATCAACGCATGCTTCTGCCGTGTATGAAGAGAACCTGCACGTGCCCCTGATTCTGATGAACCCACAATTGTTCCAGGGAGAAAGACTGCCGGTGATTGGTGGAATCAGCGATATTGCACCTACCATATTTTCGGTATTAAATAAACCGGCACCTCCAACATGGCAGGGAGAAAATCTTTTTAGTATCTCCCGCAGGGAAAGGGTGTATTTCTTCAACCCCTACGTGGAGTATTTATTTGGGTTAAGAGATGGCAACCTGAAACTTATTTATAATATCACTGCCGATAAATACGAAGTGTATGATATGGAAAAGGATCCAAAAGAAACCACCGATGTGTCAAAAGAAAACGAAACCTTTGTAAAACAGGCAAAAGAAAAACTGCATGCGTGGATGTATTACCAGGACGAATACATGAAAAAGATATCGGAATACAAAATCCCCAATACAACGAAGTAATGAGTAAACGGATAAAATGGATAATAGCACTGGCTGTGCTGGCTGCAGCTGGTTTTGCAGGATATAAGTATTTGTACAGGGGCAGCGCCTCACAGTCGGCGGGTGTGAATGAACAGGCAGCTGTACTGGCCATCTACGACCGCAACAATGATACAGCGTCACTTGGCAGCCTGGCAGGTATCACGCATATCAATTTGCGGCTAACCGACAGCGGTAGCGATGACATGGCTGCCTTACTGGGCAAGGCCTGGACCACTGGGGGGCCGGTATTGCTGACCGTGGAAACCTGGCCGGGTGCATCGGGAAAGATGAAGAAAGTAAACATCCTGGAACTGGTTGATAGTGGCATGCTAGACAAAAAGATTGCGAACCTGGCTGCTTTTCTCCATAAGAAAACATCACCAGTACTCCTTCGCCTGAACCCCGATATGGAAGTGTATGTGGGCGTGTATCCCTGGCAGATGCAGTCGCCGGATCTGTATTCAAAAGCATTCCGTCATTTTGCAGCGCTGATCAAAAAAGATGCACCGGCCGTTAAAATGATCTGGTCGCCGGCAGGTTACCCCGGGGCAGAAGAGTACTGGCCTGGCGCCCAATGGGTGGATATGGCCGCAGTAACATTGAAGAGTAAAAGTGAATTGCAGACCAATAATTACCCCGAGGCCAAAACGCAGCAGGAACTGGTGTACCGTAAGCTGCACCGGATGCGTTTTTTTGACAAACCGGTATTGATTATCGGTTCTGATAAATTAGGACCAAATGATTTCAAAAAAGCGGAGTTTGATGCCGCTGCAAACTATATCAGGCAACACAAAGACATCGAGTATATTGATATCAATGCTGCAGATAAAACCATCTCACCACACTTGCTTCGCAATGACAGCACTTTTATAACGGGCGTGTTTGACCCCATGCGGAATGTTGTAGACAGCATCAACGTTACGGCTGAACACTTGTTTGTAAACATCCCAACTTTAAAAGGAGGTTTGTTTAAAAGACGCTTTGACAGTGTGCTGCTGCGCAACCGGGATGTGATCGTAACCCTGGAGCCCTGGAAGGATAAACAACTGTACAAGGATCCTGACCTGGTAGAGAATATACTGAAAGGGAAGTACGACAGTCTTATCGACCAGATGTATTCCATTATCAGCAACAGTAACAAAACCATTTACCTCCGCTGGCTGCACGAGATGGAGATACCCATTACCCGCTATCCCTGGCAAAGCCAGGATCCGATAGGATACATTAAGGCTTACCGTTACTTTGTACAGTATGTAAGAAACAAAAAGCCGCAACACGTTTATTTTGTATGGGGGCCTGCCGGAGACCGCGGCTCGATGGAGTTTTGGCCCGGCAGTGATGTGGTGGATTATACAAGTATTGCTATCTATGGTTTGCCGGATAAAAATATCACCGACCACAACAAGCAGGAATCATTCAACACTATTTTCAAAAGAAAATACCGGCGCATTGCACTTTCGCACAAGCCACTTCTGATTACGGAGTTTGGTGTAAAAGGCCCGTCTTCATTCAAGGCTAAATGGCTTACGGATGCAGCTGCTGTTATAGCATCCAACAGAGAGATCAATGGCATCAGTTATTTTAATGATGCCGACAGTCCTAAAGCCTGGGGCGATATAGAAGCGCCTGACTGGAGTGTATCGCCCACCTTGTACAACGCTTTTTTAAAACAGGTGGCAGCCGCAGTCAAAAAGTAGTTTGATATTGAGTTGTACACTTTACCATATTCATGCAAGCCTCCAATAAAAACATTCATTCGCTGCACATCATCCGCGGACTGGCTGCATTGATCGTGGTGATGTACCATGCAAAGTTTGTTCTTTGGGCTGGTGGCAGCCTGTGGATGCAGCAGGTTGGTTTAAATGCGGTCACCGATTATTTCTTATTTGGTATTGATATGCTCAGTTCCTGCGGCGAACAGTGTGTACTGATCTTTTTTTTATTGTCCGGTTTTGTGATCTATCACAGTTTTCAACAGTCAGACAGATCGCTCCGGCGTTTTTATATCATCCGTTTGCTGCGTATCTATATTCCTTTTTTAGTTTCGCTTGTTATATCCCTGGTGGTATTGCACTATGTTGTAAAATTCTACAGCGGCATGGCGGTAAGCGGGGTAAGGGAGTATAACACCAGGCTGCTGACTGCTTATAACGAAATGGATACGCTCAATTTCATCAAGACCCTTTTTTTTATAAAGGGAGATGAATATGCAGGTTTCAATTTCGTGTACTGGTCATTGTTGCATGAAGCCATCTTCTATATCTTATTTCCGGTATATTTTTATGCTGGAAAAAAAGGAAGAGCATGGCTGATGTTGCTGCAACTGGTGCTTTACATTTTTACCTGGCAAAATATTTTTTACTTTCAGTTGTTTTTTCTGGCGGGTATGTGGTTGTATGATTATTATGCTACAGACAGGAAACTGTTGTTACATTACAGCCGGCTGTATTTGCCTTTGATCGGGCTGCTGTACATTGCTACCAACCTGCTGACGAAATCACCCGCTCACTATTTTGCCGATGCAGCTGCCATGTTAATGGCAGTATTGGCTTTTGATTACCTGCTCACGGGTAAAAAGCCTGCAAAGGTTTTCAGGCTGCTGGCAGATATGAGTTTCAGCCTTTACCTCAACCATCTATGGATATTACTCCTCTGTTATTGTATTGCTGTCCGGTATTTTGACCAGTTGATCATTTACCAGCGCTGGCCTTACTATACCAGTGTGATAATTGCCCTGGCTGTTTGCTGGATTTTATATGTAATGGTTGAAAAAAAATCATTACTGCTGATCAGCAAAATAAAAGCTTCGTGGAAAAATAAAAGGCTGTAAAAAATACAGCCCTTTGTTTTTATGGTGGTTAGTGTTTACCGGTATCTACAACCTGTGCTGTACCTGTCGTTTGATAAAATCAGATAAACGGTACTGTGCCAGCGTATCATCAGAAAGATGGGCGGCTCCATTGATCAGTTGAATGCAATTACTGCTGCCGCAGTTGCATACAAAGGGCTGGTCCATTTCCCATTCGGTACTGGGATAAAAAAAACGGAATTCCTCACCTGGCTGAATGGGTTTCATGCATACCACTTCCATTTTGGTAGTGTCAAAAAAAATATTCGGATCGCAGGAATGATTAATGTACTGCAGGAAAGGGGGAATGAGTGTAATATGTTTATTCAGGCCAACCTGTATGGTTAAGTAAGTGGGTGCCGGCAAGAGTTCACCAGCAGAAAAATCAGCTATTTTATCACCGGGATTCAACTGGATATTCGCATGAAGTGAATGTTGCTGTGTGCTGTTCTTTAACCATACTTCGGCAACCGTATGCTGGCTTACAACCGTGCAGTCTTGCGACAGGGCGCTGGTTTTTATCATAGAAATATCTTTGGTTTGTTGTATGAGTGTATAAATGTAAGCACACAATCATTGGGAATCCATTTTAATCCATAATAGTGGATTACTTTATGTTTTATGTGGATAATCGAACACCCGGTTTCTTTTCCTTTTTTTAAAACCATCCTTTACTTATTTCCGTAATTCCTGTACCGTTCCCTTTATCCAGCACCATTTTACACCCATAACTAAAGAGATTATGAAGAAGATCATTTTGTCTGCCACCAGCCTGTGCATATACCTGGCGATACAGGCACAGGAAACCAGGATTACTTCGCCTGTTGAAATAACCCCACAAATTAAGATCGGAAAAGAACCACGGTTTTTCCTGAATGTTCATGCAGGCTATTCCGTTGGACTGGGCTCCACATTTAAATTTTACCCGGATGATGTACGTGCGATCGTGGTAAGACAGGATGGTAATGCTGCCCCGGTAAAAACAATTGAGTATTCAAATCCCACCAAGGGGCTGGGAGATGGGTTTCGTTTTGGTATGGGGGGCTCTTATGTGATCAACGATTTTATGAATATCAATCTTGATTTTGATTATTTCAAAAGCACCATTCAAAAGTTCAGGGATTCTTCCAGTCATCAGGTAAACCAGCCGGTAAGCAACAATTCGGCAGACGAGTTTTTTTATGCAGAACGGAATACCACTTCTTATGCAGCCACCTTGCTGAGTTTTACACCCAGCATCACGTTTAAAGCCATTGCCAAACCCAAATGGTTTTTATATAATAAACTGGGTGCAGTGATCACATTCCGGCCCAACAGCCTGCAGGAAGACAGGACGGATGTACAAACCAGGATGGGCTGGCAGGGATTTTATAAAGATTCTTCCAGCAGCACCCTTAAAAAATATGAATGGGGTATCCGAAACCCGGCTTTTGGTTTCATGGGTGCTTTTGGAGGGCAGGTAAAATTAAAGAATAACTTAAGATTGTATGCTGAATTGCAGTACTCACATATTGTTTTTGTAATAAAGAAAAGAACGCTTACGGAGTTTAAAGTGGATAATAAAAGCATGGAGAACAGTTTGCCAAGAAGTATCAGGGAAATTGAATTTGTGCCGTCTTTCTCCTCGGATAGCAACAACGACCCCAACAGGCCATCACAAACCATCGTGCAGCGGATACCCATCAGCTATATTGGGCTGCAGGCAGGTATTTGCTTACAGTTATAAAATTCAATCTATCATGCAATCAGCCAATCTCCACCAACCGGAAATCTCTATTGCGGGTCATCCATGGGCCATTGCGGAAAAAATAAAAACCACCCTGGTATGGCTGGTTTCCGTTATTGCCATTACTATCGCTGCCGCCTACCTGTTTTCAAGTTTTGCAGCGATAGTGGGCTATGCCACACTCAAGTATATTTTTGTAATGTTCTTTCTGTCTGGCAGTATATCGCATATTTTTATTTTTCCCAAATGGTTGCCCTACCTGGACGACATGGCGGGATTTATTTATATGCTGCTGTTATCTGCGGTAATAAGCCTTGCTGTATTTATCGTTTTTGTACTGTCGTCCTTTGATGGTGGCATGTTGCCCTTTACAGCAGGTGCGGCATTTATGCTGCCCTATGCAGTTCATCTTTCCTGGCATTGCTACCTGGCTGTTTACCCACTGCAATTTTTTAAAGCCTGGTACCTGCCCGCTGATATGGAGCCGCAAACAAAAATGTCTTTATTGCTGAATAGCATTCCTTTTAAACTAAGGATTAAATTGAAGGAGATGGACAAGGCAGAAATTGTATTTACTGTAACGCTGACGGGTAAACTACAGGTGGGAAACATGTTTTGCCGGTTTTTGCACGACCAGCAGGGTGCAATAGAAACCAGCAATGAAAAGGCACAGCCATATGGCTGGTTGTTTTATGTAAAAAGATGGTACGGGATAAAAGCGCTGGATCCCAATAAAACATTAATTGAAAATGGTATTGATGCGAATGACCTCCTGATCGTAAAAAGATCCCTTCAATAAATTGTCTATCCATAAACTTACTACAATGAAATCTTTACTTGTAAAAGAAAAAGCAAAAAAACTGGTTTTATTCAGCGTTGCACTGGTAGCTGTGATGGCATTGGTTTTTTTATTGGCTTTCTCTTTAAAGGATGGGGGAGACACGAATACTGTTGCATCCATGGAAACAGCTGCTGGCTCAACAGAAGCCGATATGTTGATCAATGCCAATGCAAACCTGCAAGAGCAACTGGCGGGGATTCAACAACTCGACGGGCAATTTGCGGCTTCTGTTACCGATACAGGATTTGCAGTTAAAGCAGATTCGCTTAATAAATTGATCCTGTCAGAAGAAAGCAGGTTTAAAAATGCGGTGGAAGCAGCAGGAGCCGAAGGAGTCAGTCTGCCCGATGGTAACATCAAAACAAGTTTTGAAAAAATGGTTGCTGCTTACCGTCTGATGTTGGAGAGCAGGCAGTCAGCAGGTATGTTAAGAAATGTGGCGGCATTAAGGAGCAACAGTCTTGCTCCTGACGAAAAGCTGCTGCTGAGCCTGCAAAATGAGGTGACCGAAAAAGTCAACCGTATTGCGTCGCTGGAAATGACCTTGATGCAAATGAAAAATGCAAAGCCGGTTGTGGTAAAGGATAACAATGCTGAACTATTGCAAAATATTGCCATATTGGAAACCAAACTGGATGCATTAAATACACTCAACAGCAATTTGAAACAGGATAATGAGCGGATGCAGCAGTCACAGGCCAATATGAGTAAAACTGCCAGCAATTCAGAACAAATTTTAAAAGAAAAAAATACCTCGCTGCAGCAGCGCATTGATGATCTGAATGCCGAGATACAATTGGTAAAAGTGGATTGCAATCTGAACAGGGTGGATGCCACGCAGATCATCTCTAATGCAAAACAAAGAAGGCAGTTGCTGAATGAGGCATCCGATATGCTTACGAACCTGTCCGTATCCGGTAATGCAGCTGTCAACCGGAAGGTAAAAGAGAAAATAAACAGGCTGAACCAGGTGGCGGGGAATTACCGGGAGTGATAATCCAAATGAACAGTTATTAGTGGTCGGTGAAGAGTTATACCTTTTAGAATTTTGACAGGTCATTGGACATTAAATCCGTAAATTTGCATTTGATTAAATATTACTTCTTACATATTCAATCAAAAAATTTTCCCCGGGGCTGACCGGTATTGACAGCATAGTTCTTTGCAATTATAAGCATGTAGTGCGTTGGATAATTAGCACTTTAATCTGAATATTCAAAACTTCAAATGGCAATACTCAGTATGCCATGGCTGCTTAATCGATAGATTAACATCCATTAGGGCCGTTGGACAGGTTGGCCGGTTACCATGTCCTCCCGCCGACTCAAAACAAAAACAGGCTGCTGCAGTGGAATGATGTGACCGCTGCTTAAGACGATTCATCTAAGGTTACAGTTGGTTGGTTGGGTTCCTGCTGTTTCACAAAAATCAATAACCAAATAAACATGTAGAAGGCTTGTGACGGATATGTTTGGACCAGGGTTCGACTCCCTGCAGCTCCACGAAAATGGATTGCAACTCATTATTTTACAATATGTTGCAATCCATTTTTACTTTTAATAGTCCATATTTAATCCACAGTTTCACACATTTTATTTACACTTGCGATTTCACTTTATATTTATCTGACTACGGAACAGAAGGTTTTAGGTTTAAATCCTAACGCGGTCACACAGAACAGGAAAGGGTTTCATGGAAATGAGATCCTTTTTTTATTTTAGTGATTTCCACACAATTTCAACACAATTGAAGTGATTAGCAGCTTTTATTTTCTAAGCTAACATGGTTTTGAATATTCGAAAACTCTGTTGCTAAGTTTTGAATTGGTATCACTATTAAGCTGATTCTAACTCAGTAGTTAATAATTATATTTATCAAGTACCCTCCAGAATTAAACAATTTTTATTCAATATTGGACAGGACGTAGATTTTTCCAAACCATAACATAAATATCTAGAAGATCGATAATGAGAATAATGCAAAAAAATAATACAGCCTTCATTTTGTTCCTTTCAAAAAAATCTTTAATTTGCTAACTACCCTTAATTGATTTATCCCTCCAATTAAGAGCTCCCTTGCCCTAAGAGAAACGAATCATACTATTTGATAAACATTAAGAATTTGTCCGGCTGACAGTAACAAGCTGTCAATAGATTACTGCATTACTATGTAATGGGAGTGAGGTTAGCGAAGCTTTATCAACTTTAAATACGGGTTAAAATTAACGGACAGAAAATATTATCTACCCTATAGACGAATTAAAATTCAAAAAATGGTCTTGATTAGTTTGGTGGATTGTCCTAACGACAATCTAAAAATGTATAACACTAAACGATTGATTGTGAACGGACTTTATTTTTGAGTGATAGCGTTTAATAGCATAAATTTACGTGTTGTACGTCACCTTAAAGCAGCATCCGTTTTCTAATTTGTGACAAATGATAAATTATTTATGAAAAAAATATTTTCACTACTGTTATGGTTTTTTATTTGCTGTTCAACATACGGACAAAACAAAACAAGTTTGGAAATTTCTATGGTTGGCAGGACTGACGTTCATGGAAAATATGTATCAAAATTTGCAGGTAGAACTTACAATGACACAAATAAAATAAGTGGATTTAGTTATGGAGTAAATGGCATTGTAAGACGCAAAATATTTAAATCCTATTTTCTATCCTTTGGTGTTGGTTACTATCAGTTAAGGGTTGACAAAATAAGAGGGAATTTACCGTTCAACATACCAGGAATAAGGACGGGAAGAAATATAGATTATGATGATGGTATGACAAATCTTTTTTACTCAACTACACAATATCACTATAATAATTTGGCTTTTACTTTTGCCATAGACAAAGAGTTTTTAATCAAAAAGAGTTTAAAATTCAATGCTGCTGCTGAATTTATTGGGTATAAAACAGTTTCTCAGAAATATCGTCTTCTCAGTGGTTCAAACTTTTATAAAACAACTAATTACAAACCATTAGAATTTGGTGCGAACTTAAATGTAGGCGTCATTAAAGAGTATAAAAAGTTTTATCTGCGACCGTCTATAATTGTGCCAATTTACCAAAACTTGAAAGGCGACCGAGTGTTTTTTGAAGACACAAAAATGAATATTTCTAATTGGTTTAGTGGTATTGGAATCTCATTAAAAATTGGAAAATACTTTTAGGACAAGCGAAGAAAGGCGAACGTACAACATTGGGTTTGGCGCTATACGGGCAGAAGGAAGTTCAACCAGGCAGTAGTACTTTATTGGGCAGTGGTTACGGGGCGAAGTCTTTCAAAACAAGTTTTCGTTTACATTAATAATTACGTTTCTTTATCATCATTTTCGGGTGGGCGGACACAGCAACAATTCCCGTACAGCCCCAAGCCCCGCCCGTTAGGCACAAGCTTATGAGACATCCGTTAATATTGATATTTCTATTTTTCTATATACAGTTGACAGCACAAACTGACAAAGACAAACTTGTTGGTGACTGGAAACTTTACCTTAAGGACAAAACCAATTTTGAGTTTTTAAGGCTGAATTCGGTTGGAACGGGATTAAAGTGTTTTGGCCAGACAATTAACGGTAAAGACACTCTATTCTTAGACCACATAACTACTTTGCAAATCACAAGGTGGAAAGTAGTAAAAGCAAAACTGATTTTGGAAAGCAACAATACAGTTAGCTTTAAAGTAGACCCCGAGTATAAATTATCTTTTCACGAAAATGACAAAATTGAATTAGAAGGGGAGCACCTCATTTTTTACTTATACCCGAGCATTTTAAATAGGAAAGAATTTCAAAGGTCTGTTAAATATCAAAAAGCAGACAAAATTCCAAGGGATTATGGCGTTAATACTGCTAGTTGCATTGTTAAAGACAGGCACCTTTTTACATTAAATCAAATCGATGATGCAACTCAACTTGCAATATATAGGGGCTTTGATGATTTGATTCCCTACATTGTTAGTTGCAGTAATGGATATGAGTATACTCAAAGATATTACGACCCACCATATAGTTTAGAAATTCCTCGTTCAATTCATAAGTGGTCATTTGGATTCGGAAACAAAGAGTTTTATATTTCATTTAATTCAGACGATAGCGACACAAGTGAAACTTCAATTGTTATTTACTATGACTTTGGCAACGAGATGAAAGACTATCATTTTTCACAGCTTCAAAAAGGAAAAAATAAAAAAGAGGTTGTAAAACAAAATAATCTTGAAATTTATAAGACAATAAACTGGCAAGGGAAATACGAAGGGAAAGTTTTTTTGGACAAAGCTATTGTAATAGCATATTATACAAGAGACGAAAAGTCCCAAGAGAAACTTCAAAAGTGTATTACTTCGTTCAAGTACAAATAAACTCAATAAATGCAGGTCTCACGAAAGCCTGTGCCTAACATGGGTATTGCCAATAGTGGGGCTGGACGGAAGAACAATCAGCAGCAGTAAAGATCCAAGCTTCAGTTCGGGCGGGACAAACAACGGTGATCATTTAATCTTAGCTTCAGCAAAAATAATTTTAATCAGCAGTTGTTCCGGGCGGACGGAATTCTAATTCCCCACCATCGGCAATACCTGCCCGTTGTGCGTCACCTTACACGACATTCCGTTATGACAACAAACCATCAATATTTAGATAAGTACACAATTTCGGCAGACAGTGAAAAGTTAATCGTTGGAACAATTCATCCTCACGACCACGA
>Ga0164290_1000663_pt1 | contig 95162 bp, 77 predicted proteins | sample Micstemetagenome_FD_108782 | JGI IMG/M metagenome (GOLD analysis project Ga0164290, IMG submission 108782) | Contaminated culture microbial community from soil near Moab, Utah, USA - Microcoleus steenstrupii SON62 (Illumina Assembly) | ecosystem: Environmental > Terrestrial > Soil > Soil crust...
AAGGCTGCAGGTTGGCGAAATCATAGCGGCCGTCCAATCTCCCCCCTTGTGGGGGAGATGGCCGGCAGGCCAGAGGGGGGCAACGTAGAGCGCTGCGTCCGCAAGAAAGCAGAGCGCTCTAGCACGGACTCCAGTTGCGCCGGCTGAGCGATGCGTCGCCGGCGTAGCGGTAGACGCCGGTGTGCCTGGCGGCGGACCTGCGATGGATCTCGGCGAACCACGGTTCGAGGAAGCGATTGCGCTCCTCGACCTCGGTGTGCGCTGCGAGGTAGGCCGGCACGCGCTCGCGGATTTCGGCGAACAGCTCGTCCTCGTCGAACCGGGTCATCCGCCGGTTGCGCATGACCACTTCGCCGGCGACGATGGCCGTTTCCACATCGCTTCCGTTGGCGGCGTAGACAAGATGGCGGGCGATGTCGTTGAGCGGGGTGAAGGCGCAGCCGTCGAGGCTGACGATGATGAGGTCGGCGGCCTTGCCGGGCTCGAGCGAGCCGCACACTCCGTCCATCAATGCGCTGTGCGCACCGCCGAGCGTGGCCGCCTGCAGCAGTTCGCCCGCCGAGAGCCAGGTCTGTGCATCCGGACCGCTGGCGCCGTGCAGCAGGCCGGCGATCCGCATGACGTCGAGGACGCTGGCCGTGTCGTTGGACGAGACGCCATCGGTCCCGAGCGCGAGCGTGACGCCTGCGTCCATCAGGCGGCGAACCGGCGCCACGCCGGCGCCGAGCTTCAGGTTGGAGACGGCATTGTGGACGACGCTGACGCCGGCGCGCCCCATCGCTGCCATATCGGCCTCGTCCACCCAGACCGAATGAGCGATGGTGGTGTTGCGCCCGAGCACGCCGAGGTCGTCCATGTAGCGGATCAGGCTGCGGCCGTAGAGCTCCGGTCCGGTCACGGCCTGGGTGATGGTCTCCAGCACATGGCAGTGGAATGGCAGGCCGCGCTCGACGGCGAGCCCGAAACAGCCGGTGAGCAGGTCGGCCGTGCAGCGCTGCGGCGCCGATGGGGCGATCATGAAGCGCAGCCTGCCGGCCCGGCCATCGAAGGCGTCGATCGCGGCGCGGCAATAGTCGAGATAGGCGGCGGCCGTGATGGGCGGGCCGAAATCGAGCTCTCGCTGCACCTTTGGCGGCACGATCTCGCGCGCGAAAGGCAGCGCGTCGAGGGCCGGGATGTTCATCACCCCGCTCGAGACGTTGGCGCGTATGCCGGCAAGCTCGTAGGCGCCGAAGACCGTGCCCAGCCGGTCGAGCTGGTGGCGTGGCGGATCGAAGAAGCAATCCGAGATCGTGGTGACGCCGGCCTTCAGCGACTCGACCGCAAGCAGCAGCGAGCGCAGATGCAGCAGGTCCTTTTCGATCACCGGGCCCATCAGCAGCGGGTAGGCGTAGAGCAACCAGACCTCGAGCGGCATCTTCTCGTAGCGGCCGCGGAAGAATGTCTCGCTCGAATGGGTGTGTGCGTTGACGAGGCCAGGCATGACCAGCTTGCCGCGACCGTCGATGATCTCTGCGTCGGGCGGTGCGGAAAGGGCGGGGCCGATGGCGTCTATCATCGTGCCTTCGATGAGGACATCGCCGTCGATCGGGCGCGAGCCGCTTACGGGATCCATGGTCAATATGGTGGCGCCGCGAATGAGAATCCGGCTCATGGCAGCCTCGCAAGACATTCGAGCAGCAGCGCGTAATAGCGCTCGGCGTTGCCGTCGCGCACCCAGAAGGCGTTCTTCGGGCGGTCGGTGATGCCCCACCAGTCGGCGACCGTCATGCCCGAGGTCAGCGCGCCGCCGAGCTCGACCGAGACATTGACCTCCCGGCCGGAGAAGATGCGGGGCTCCAGCATGAAGGCGGGCACGCACGGGCCATGCAGGGGCGCGCCGTCCCAACCGTATTTCTTCAGGTCGAAGCCTTCGGAGAATTCGAGCATCTCGGCGGTCGCGACGCCGCAGCGATTGCCGAGTGCCCGCATCGCCTGCAGCCGCGCCGGCGTGGAGAGCATCTTGTGGGTCACGTCGAGCGGCAGCAGGGTCGTCGGAATGCCGGCGCCGAGCACGATGCGCGCCGCTTCCGGATCGACATAGACGTTGAACTCGGCGGTCGGCGTGATGTTGCCGACCTCGAAATATGCCCCGGCCATGGCAACGAGGTCGCGGATGCGCGGCGCGATATCCGGCGCCTTGACGAGCGCCATCGCAAGGTTGGTGAGCGGCGACAGCGAGCAGATCGAGATCGTACCGGGCTCCGCCTGCCGCAGCGTGTCGACGATGAAATCGACCCCGTGCATGCTCGAGGGGGCGATCGCCGGATGCGGCAGCGTCGGCCCGTCAAGCCCGGTCGGGCCGTGAACATGGGTCGCGGTCACCAGCTCGCGGGCGAGCGGACGCGGGCAGCCGGCGAAGACCGGGATGTCGGGCCGTCCGGCCAGTTCGAGCAGCTTCAGGCAGTTCGTCAGCGTGTGCCGGAGGTCGATGTTGCCGGCGGTCGCCACCAGCCCCAGCACGTCGAAAGCGTGACGCGCGCCGAGGATCATCAGGATCGCGGCGGCCTGGTCCTGGCCGGGGTCGGTGAGGATGATGAGCTTGCGCGGCAAGGTTCAAGGGTCCCGCAATTCGCCGAAGCCGCCGGTCGCCGCCTTGGCGCCGCCGCGCAGGCGCGCCGAGAGCCAGATGCCGAGCACGGTAGCGATGTAGGGAAGGCCGAGCAGCAGGTCGTGCGGTATGCGGTCGCCGAAGACGAGCTGCGCACGGATGCCGATGGCGCCGACGATGGCGAAGAAGAGCGCCGCGAGCGATGCCAGCACCGGATGGCCGGCGCCGAAGATGACGGCGGCGAAACCCATGAAGCCGCGCCCGGCAGTCATGTTCTGCGAAAAGATCTGCAGGCTGCCGGCGGCAAGCTCGGCGCCGGCAAGCGCGCAGAGCACCCCGCCGATCGCCAGCGCGATCAACCGCATCGCCGCCGGGTTCGCGCCGACGCTGCGGGCTGCGAAGGGGTGCTCCCCGCACGCCGCGAGCCGAAGCCCGAAGCGGGTGCGGCGCAGGAGCACCCACATGGCAAGCACCGCCACCGGCATGAGAAGCACGAGCACCGAGAGCGTGCCATAAGCGCCGAACGCCGAGCCGATGCGCGGCAGGCCGGCCGGCGCGCTGACCGCCGCCTGGCTGCCGAAGATCGACTGGATGGCAAGCGACGTGCCGCCGAGCCCGAGCCCGGTCAGCCCGAGGCCGGCAATGATCTGGTTGGCCTTCAGCTTCTCCACCACGAACCAGAGCAGCACCGAGCCGACGATGCAGAGCAGCACCGCGATGGCCAGCGCGAGCGCGACGGACCCGGTCAGCACCGTCGCCACGATGGTGGCGCAGGCGCCGGTGATCATCAGCCCCTCGAGGCCGAGATGCCAGATGCCGGCGCGCTGGGCAATCACGCCGGCAAGGGCGACATAGACCAGCGGCGTTCCCGAGCGCAGGATGGCGATCACGATGTCTTCCACGGCCGCCTCCAGGCTTGGGTCAGCGCATCGAGAAAGCGCGACTTGGCGGTGATGAAGAGCGCGATCGCGGCGTTGATGATGTCGATCGCCGCCGAGGGCAGCCCGGCCATGACCGGAAGATAAAGCGCTGCCGATGCGAGGCCGCCGAAGAAGAAGGCGACGATCGCCGTGCCGGTGACCGAGAGCCCGGCCACGAGCGCGATCAGCACCGCGGTGAAACCGTGCGCCGGCAGGAAGCCGCCGGCGAGGCGACCGTTCGGGCCCATCAGCTCGATCGTGCCGGCAAGCCCGGCCAGCGCGCCGCTGATCAGGAAGCTCAAGAGCCCGATACGCCAGGCGCGCGCGCCCTGCCACTCGACCATGGTGGGGTTGCGTCCGCCGAGGCCGGAAAGAACCCCGAAGGCGGTGCGGTTCACAAGCAGCCACATGGCGATGCCGACCACGATCGCGATGCCGATGATGGTTGCCGAGACGCCGCTCGACGTGCTGATGCGGTAGGCCGCCTCGAGCGGGCGGCTCGAGGCCTGCTGTCCCGACCCGGACGGGTCCTTGAGCGGCCCGGCGGTGACATAGACCAGCAGCAGGCCGGCGAGGAAATTGCCCATCAACGTCGTGATCACCTCGTCGGCGCCGGATCTGAGCCTGAGGAGTCCGGGCCACAATGCCCACAACGCGCCGCCGCCCATGCCGGCGGCGAAGCAGAGCGGAATGACGAAGCCGGCCGGATATCCACGCAGCCATTCCGCCACGAAGGCGGCCGCGATCGCTCCGACGTAGAACTGGCCCTGCGCGCCGATGTTGAAATAGCCGGCGCGGAAGGAGATCACGACGCCGGCGGCGGTGATGAACAGCGGCAGGGCCCAGCGCAGCGCATGCTCCAGTGCATTCTGCCGCAGGAAGGCGCCGTCGACGATCGAATGAAACATCTCGAACGCGGAATAGCCGGCCGCCTCGAAGATGACGCCGCAGAGGGCAAGCGCAATCACGATGAAGACGATCGCGCGCAGGATGGCGGCGATGCTGCCTTTCATGTGCGTGCCCCCGTCATTGCGGCGCCCACGGCCGCGAGGTCGTACGGGGCGCGGAACTCGGCAGCGACGCGGCCCGACAGCATGACGACCACCCGGTCGGCGAGGTCGAACATCTCGTCGAGGTCGGAGGAAACGAAGATGACGCCGCAACCGCGCTCGCGCGCCTTGCGCAGCGCATCCCACACGAAGGCAGTGGCGCCGATGTCGAGCCCCCGCGTCGGCTGGGCGGCGATGATCAGGCGCGCCCCCTCGTCGATCTCGCGCGCCAGGATGACCTTCTGCGCGTTGCCCCCCGACAGCGAGCCGGCGCGCTGCCCGACATCGGCATAACGCACGTCCCAGGAATCGAGCGCGGCCGTGCATCTGGTGCGAATTGCTGCGGGATTGATCGCCGCGAGCAGGGGTCTTCGCAGGAGCGTGCCGGCGGCCCAGTTCTCCCAGAGCGAGCTGGTGAGGCTCAGGCCCTCGACATTGCGCTCGAAGGGAATGACACGCAGGCCCGCGGCGCGGCGCGCAGCGAGCGGCGCCGCCGTCAGGTCGCTGCCGCCCAGCTCGATCCGGCCTTCCGCGACCTGCGCAAGGTCGGAGATGACGCGCACGAGCGTGCGCTGGCCGTTGCCTTCCACCCCGGCGATGCCGACGATTTCTCCGGCCTTCACGCCGAGGTCGACTGTCCGCAGCGGCGGGCCGTCGCCATCGGCGCGTGTCGAAACGCCGGTCAGCCGCAAGACGGCAGCACCGCCGGGCTGAGCGGCGGCATGGGCTGCGCCGGGCATCTCGCCTGCTCCGGTCAGCGCGGCGCGATCGTCGCCCGCGATGGAACGCGCAGACGCGCCGATGATCAGCGAGGCCAGCCGATCCGGCCCGATGCCTGCCGCCGGCACCGGGCCGTCGATCAGGCGGCCGCCGCGCAGCACGCTGACGGTATCGGCGATTGCGAGCACCTCGCGGATCTTGTGCAGGATGAGGATGACGGTGACGCCGCGCTGCTTCAGATGCCGGACGCGCTCGAAGAGCTTCTGCGTGCCTTCGGGCGAGAGCACCGCGGTCGGCTCGTCGAGGATGAGCAGGCTGGCGTCGGTCACCAGGGCGCGGGCGATCTCGACCGCCTGCTGCGACTCGATCGGCAGGGAACGGATCGGCGCGCCGGCGCTGACCTTGATGTCGAGCGCGTCGAGATGCGCCTGCCAGCGCCGCTCGAGCGCCGCACGCGTGTAGATGGCGCCTCCATCGGCGCCGAACTGCATCGCTTCGGCCACGGTGAAGGATGGCGGCAGCGCAAAACTCTGGTGCACGAGCTCGACGCCGGCGCGCCGGGCGTCGTTGACGCTGCCGCCGGCGAGCGGCCTGCCGGCAATCTCGATTGTTCCTGCACCCGGCCGCACCAGGCCGGCGACGACGCGGGCGAAAGTGGTCTTGCCGGCGCCGTTCTGGCCGACGACGGCGTGGATCATGCCGCGCCGGAAGGCGATGGCGACATCGTCGAGCGCCAGCACGTCGCCGTATCTCACGGAAACGTTCCGGCAGGACAGGACGACGTCGCCTTCCCCGGTCATCGCGGCACGATCCGCCTTTGCTCAGCCCAACCTACAGTACCGTATTGAACGGCACCTTGATCGAGCCGTCGAGGATGCCGGCCTTGGCCTTCTCGATCTCGGCCCAGGCCTCCTTCGACTTCGCCACCGTCTCCGGCGCACCTTCCGCCTGGAAGAGCGGCGACAGGATGAAGTCGATGACGCCGGTGCCGAGCCCGGTATTGACATGCGTGCCGCCCGCCCAGCCGCTGCCGAGCGCCTTGCTCGCCTCGTTGTAGAGCGAGGCGCCGAAGTCGAGGCCGACGATCGAGATGAGCGTCTTTGGCCCGAGCTTGAACTGCGCCGGGTCGAGCGCGCTCACCAGCCGCCCTTCGCCTTCGTTGGCGGCCGCGATGATGCCGAAGTCGGTGGCGGCAGCGTCCGTCTGGATATAGTCGATGCCGTCGGAGAACATCTGCGTGGCGATCTCCTGCCCCTTTGCCGGGTCCTGGAAGGAGCCGGCGAAAGCCGCCGTGACGGTGGCGTCGGGGCGCACCGAAAGCACGCCGGCCTTCAGCGCGTTGAAGTCGGCGTTGAGCGGCGGGATGGAGATGCCGCCGATGAAGCCGATCTTGCCGGTCTTGCTGACACGGCCGGCGAATATGCCGGAGAGATAGCAGCCGAGATAATAGTCGTAGGAGACGGTGACGACGTTCGGCATCGGCGGATCGAACGGATCGCCGAAGAGCTGGATCCACTTGGTGTCGGGGTAGGAGGGCGCCACCGCCTTGAAGGGCTCGGCGACCTCGTTGAAGGTCGAGATCACCACCGCGGCGCCGGCGTCGCCGAGCGTGCGGAAGATGGTCTCGTAGGTGGCCGGGTCCTGAGCGTAGACGGCGCGGTGCTCGACCCCTTTCTCTTCCGAAAGCTGCTTCAGCTTGGCGATCATGGAATCGACCGGGCCGGCGTCGCCGGCGGCCTGCGTGTGCACGAGCGCGATCAGGCCGCCCTGAGCGCGGGCAACGGACGCGCCGAGGCTGCCCGCCATGCCGATTGCCGCCAGGCCGGCGGTCGACTTCAGGAAAGACCGGCGGCCGATCGACGTCCGCAGGAATGAAAGTGTCTGCTCTCTGCTGCTCATTTGAGTACCTTCCTCTGGATTTGCGCCGGTTTCCGGTTCTTATGGTTGATCTTACTCGGTTCAGGCTCAGGCGCCCGGCGAGAATGAAGCCGGATTCATGATCATGACGTCCTGGTTCTGGATGGCATCGAGCGCCCAGACGCTGGAAATGAAGGATTGCCATTCGGGATCGGCATACATCGCCTTGCGGCGCGCCTCGCGGTCGGCAAGGCTGTCGTAACCCCACATCAGCACCGTCGTGTGCAGGCGGCCGATCTCGCTGACATAGAGCCCGAGAAAGCGGTTGAGATGGCGCTTCTGGATCGGCAGGCCTTCGCTCTCGTATTTGCGGAGCCAGCCGTCGACCGTCCCCGGGCGGAAGGTATAGGTGCGATGCTCGACGATCATCTTTCGGCCTCCGCCAGGATGAAATCCGACGCCCGCTCGCCGATCATGATGGCCGGCGCGTTGGTGTTGCCGCTGGAAATGATCGGCATGATCGAGGCGTCGGCGACGCGCAGCCCTTCGAGCCCGCGCACCTTCAATCGCCCATCCACGACGGCCAGCGGATCGTTGCCCATCTTGCAGGTGCCGACCGGATGGAAGGTCGTCATGGCGGTGGCGCGCAGCCACGCCTCCAGCTCCGAGTCGCTGTCGAGCGCGGGGCCGGGCGCGAGCTCGGCGCCGCGATAGGGATCGAAAGCCGGCTGCGCGATGATCTCCCTGGTCATGCGGATGCCGGCGATCATGGTCCTGAGGTCGAAGTCCGACTTCAGGTAATTGGCGGTGATGCGCGGCTTGTCGTTCGGATCGGCCGAGCGCAGCCGGATCTCGCCGCGGCTTTCCGGATTGACCGGCCCGACGCGCAGCGTGAAGCCGTGATTGGCCTCGACCTTCTGCCGGCGGCGGAACGGATTGGGAAAGTGCAGATTGGCCGTCTTTTCCAGCGCCGGCATGAAATGGAGCTGGATGTCCGGTGCGGCCAGGCCCGGGCGCGAGCGCAGGAAAGCGCCGGCCTCGTAAGGGAAGGTGGTTACCACGCCGGTTCCGAACAGCATGCCCTGCACGACCGAGCGGACGAGCCTGTCGGCGCGCAAATCCGCGTAGAGGGTCACCGGCTTCGAGCACTCCCAGGCCATGACGCAGTCGACATGATCCTGCAGATTCTTGCCGACCCCGGGGAGCTCGTGCACGGTTTCGATGCCGTGGGCTGCGAGCTCATCGGCGGGGCCGACGCCCGACAGGAGCAGGAGCTGCGGCGAGTTGACCGTGCCGGCGGCAAGGATCACCTCGCGTTCGGCCCGGGCTTCGTGCAGCTCGCCGTTGCGGGAATAGCGGATGCCGACCGCGCGCCCGCGCTCGATCAGCACACGCTCGGTCAGCGCATCGGTCTCGACCGTCAGGTTCGGGCGGCCAAGCACCGGGCGCAGGAATGCGAACGACGTCGACCAGCGCTTGCCGTCGCGGATGGTGAAGTCGAACTTGCCGACGCCGACCTGCTCGGCGCCGTTGAAATCGTCGTTGGCGGCATGGCCGGCCTGCGTTCCGGCCTCGACGAAGACGTCGTGCAGGAGATTGGCGCTGCGGGCACGGCAGACCGTCAGCTCGCCTTCGCGGCCGTGGTAGGCATCCTGCCGCTGGACGTGCCCTTCCGAGCGGCGGAAGGCGGGCAGCACCTCATCATAGGACCAGTCCGGCAGGCCGAGTTGCGCCCAGCGATCGTAGTCGTGGCGGTTGCCGCGCACATAGAGCATGCCGTTGATCGTCGAGGAGCCGCCCAGCGCCTTGCCGCGCGGCCAATAGAGCGAGCGGCCGTTCAGGTGAGGCTCCGGCTCGGTGTGATAGTGCCAGTTGTAGATGCCCGACTGGAAAAGCTTGCCCATCAGCATCGGCAGGCGGAACAGCGGGTTGCGGTCACGCCCGCCGGCTTCCAGCAGCAGGACCTTGTTCGAGGGGTCGGCTGACAGGCGGTTGGCGAGCACGCATCCGGCGGAGCCCGCACCCACGATGACATAGTCGAATGTCGTGGCCCTGGTCATGGCCCTCACCAGGCGATCGGCTTCGCGCCGACCGCCTCCAGATGGCGGTTGCAGGCGATGAAGGGGTTTTCCAGTGCAAGCAGGGCGTCGGCCGCGGCCGGATGCGGCCTGAAGATGGCAGCCTGCGGCGCGGTCGGCGCATCGAGGCCCGCAAGGCGCAAATTCTCGGCGGCGACGTCGCCGAAGGCGATGAAGACGATCGGACGCCCGGTCGCCGCGAGGTGGTCGAGCACGGCTCGGATCAGCGGCCGCCAGACCGGCAGGTGGCCGCGCGACTGGTGCGGGTCGATCGCAACCTGGAAGCGCGACAGGGTGAGCGAGGAGTTGAGCAGCAGGACTCCCTGCGCGACCCAGCGATCGGCGATTGCGCCCGGCGCCTCGAGCGCGACGGCGCCGGACTCGATCTCGGCAAGCAGCCGCACCCAGGCATCGAAGGAGCGTGCAAGCTCGGCCCGGCCGGTGCGCGCGGCGCATATCTGCTGCGTGTAGGCGCGTACGCTCTTGGAAAACATCTTGTCGAGCTCGCGCCACGCGGCGACGTTGCCCGCCTCGAAAGCCCTGCCGGTGGCGAAGCCCGGCTCCGGATAGGGGTCCTGGCCGAGGATGACGCAGCGCACGCCGGCGGGGTCGATGCCGTCGAAGCCCCGCAATATGTGCGCTGCAGCCGGCGCGCCGGGAAACCGCCGGCCGCGCCGCGCCGGGAAGATCGGCTCCCAATGCTCGAGCCGGCACTCCGGATCGCAGGCATCGAAGCCCAGTGTCACGCCGCCGAGGATCGAACGCCAGGACGCCGGCAGGTCGTCCTGCCATCCGTCCAGCATCTCCTCCAATGCGTCGACCAGCCGCACAGCCATTGCGCTCCCCTCTGCTGCCGATTGAATCCAAAAGTTGACCAGAAAGTCAACTTCTGATTTCACGATTCTTGACCGGATCGTCAGGTTTTTGCTAGCTCGGCACCGCATTGGAAGCCGGCCTGCGAGGTTGTATGACAGTCGGCGTGAAGAGAAAGGGCTTCGGGATGGCAGGCGCGCGGAAGCAAAAATCGCCGGAGGAACGCATCCGCGCGCGCAACGAGGCGAAGATACTCAAGGCGGCAGTGGAGCTTTTCGCCCGCAAGGGGCTGGACGGCACGCGCATCGCCGAGATCGCCGAGGCGAGCGAGCTGCCGAAAGCCAACGTCTATTATTACTTCGAGACGAAGGAGGCGATCTACGCAATCCTGATCGAGCGCCTGCTCGAAGGCTGGGACAAGGCGCTGGAGCATATCCGCCCGGATCGCGACCCGCGCGAGGCGCTCACCGCCTACATCGCCGCCAAGCTCGACTATTCGAGCAAGCACGCCACCGAATCGCGCTTCTTCGCCAACGAGATCCTGCGCGGCGGGGAATTTCTCTCGCGCACGCAGCGCCGCCACATGAAGGACGTGACGATCGAACGCGTCAAGGTGCTGGAGGAATGGATGCGGCAGGGCAGGCTGCGCCGCATCGAGCCGAACCATTTCTTCATGATGCTCTGGGCATCGACACAGTTCTACGCCGACTTCGCCGAGGTCGCGGCGATGACGCTCGGCAAGGCCAGGCTGACATCCAAGGATTATGGCGCTGCGCGCGACACGATCGTGAACGTCATCCTCGCCGGCTGCCTGCCGCCGGAGCAGCAGCCGGATTCGTGAGCGTGCAGGGTGCGCGACCAGCGCACCTTCAGCGCGCCAGCGCGCCGGGCCGCCATCCCTCAGATGGCACCTGCGACGTCAGAAGTAGTCGCTGCAGGCCATCGACCGATGAAACGCAGGCTGGAAGATCGCGTCGTGCAATTCGTCATACCGATCGGCGCCGGCTCGGTTCTGCGGCATCTGTTCTTTCGGGGGCCTGAGCACGGCCGCCGCGAGCTCCGTCCGGTTCTGGACGCCAAAGCGCCAGCAGAGATTGGCGACATGCTCCTTGACCGTGTGATGCGAGATCGTCATGGCGCGGGCGATTTCCTTGTTGGTCAACCCCCCGCATACCAGGGCGGCGACCTCGGCCAGGCGCGGCGGCAGGCGAGCGGTCTTCGCCGCGACGAGGTCGTGGGCGGCTGAGCCGTCATCGTCCGCGTTCAGGTTCAGGATCCGGCGCAGCGCGATCGAAGCCGAGCGGCAGATGTAGTTCATCTTCTCGGTTCGGTTCAAATCGGTGTCGGTCTGGTCGCGGTCGGCAGTGTAGATCAGTCCGGCCATCCGGGAATCGATGATCACCGGCCCGCACATGTTGCCGCGGAAACCCCAGCGCTGCAGCAGATCCTGCATGGCCCGCGCATTCCAGTGTTTGGACGAGCTGAGAAGCGAGCCGCCGACCGGTCGCTTCTTGTCCATGATGATCTCGATCATGGGATCGCAGCGGGCAAGCTCGTTCTGGTATTCGTCCAGGAAACCCCGCGGCGCATTGTGGCTGTAGAGCAGGTTCGGCGCGCGTTCCCTGATCAGATAGAGGCCGAGCACCGGCGCGTCCACGAGGCTGCTTGTTGCGCGGTGGCAGGTGGCGCCGAGCTCTTCCAGGCTGCGGCTTTCGGCGATCGCCATGACGAAGCCGATCATGCGCCGATCGTCCATCGCGTGCATTCGCACCCTCCCGATCTGTTCCCGGGCGCTTCTTTTTCCTCTGTCGGCTGAGGCGTTCGCCCTCGGTTCCCTAGCATTACGGTCGTGCGGGCAAGGGTTCAAGGTTTTGCCCCGGCAAACCCGGCCGCGGGAGGCCGCATCCCCCCATCCGGGGGGATAGGGGCCCCTGCATTCGTCGGCTACGAACCGGCAAGCAACACGAATGCAAGGAGGCAGCATGGCCACTCAGCTCGCGCGCCAGGCAAAATCGAACCTGCCGGATGCCGCCACGCTCCATCGCCGGCTGGATGACTTGCTGCCATTGGTCGAAGCCAGGGCGCAGGAAGCCGAGAACCTTGGGCGCATGACCGACGAGGTGGTCGCCGCGCTCAGGGCGGGCGGCTTCTACACGATGCTTTTTCCCAGGGAGGTGGGCGGTCCCGAGCTGAGCCCTGCCGAGGTGGTGTCGCTGCTCGAACGGATCTCCTACGCGCACGCCTCTGCCGGCTGGTGCGCCATGGTCAACAACATGGAAGGCGCCACCATGGCGATCTTTCTCGACCAGAAAGGCATAGACGCCGTCTTCCACAACGGCCCCGACATCACCATCGCCGGCAATGGCGTCCCGCGCGGCTTCGCCCGTCCCGTCGAGGGTGGCCACATGATCAAGGGCCACTGGGCTTACGGAAGCTCCATCTTCCACGCCGACTGGATCCATTCCGGCTGCTTCGTCATGGACGCAGCCGGCAAGGAGATGGTCATCCAGGCGAACGGGACGCCGAAAATCATCGTCGCCCATCATCCGCGCGCCAGCATCAAGCTGCTCGGCAATTGGGACGTACTGGGGCTCAGGGCCACCGGGAGCTTCGACTACACGCTCGCAGGCGACGAAGAACTCTTCGTTCCCCACCACATGGCTTATGATTTCGATATCAGCGCGCCGCTGCGCGGCAGCGTGCAGGGCAATCTCGGCCTGGCCGGCTACAGCGCGCTCGTCCATACCGGCTGGGCGGTCGGCGCCGGGCGCCGTGTGCTCGACGAGCTGGGCAAGGTGATCCGCCAGCGCCAGGACCCGTTCGGCAAGTCGGCAGAGAGCGCCAGCTTCAAGTTCCAGTACGCGCAGGCGGAAGCGCGCTACCGCGCCGCCCGGGCGCTGGTCTACGAAACCTGGAACTCCGTCTCGCAATCGGCGGCGCAAGGTGTTGCTCCCTCGCTCGAGCAGATGACGATGGTGAAGCTCACGCTGCGCCACGTCCACGACGCCATCTCCGACGCCGCCACCTTCGCGCATCGGGCGGCGCGCGGCGCCTCGCTCCACAACACGCCGATGCAGCGTTTCTACCGCGATATCCACTCGGGCACGCAGCACATCCTGCTCGCCGACCAGATCGTCGAGGAATGCGGGCGCGCCTTGCTGGGACTGACCGGGGAGGGTGCGAAATGGACGGTCTTCGGCGTCAACGGCTGACGGTCGTGGGCCTGCCTGCAAATCCCGGCTTGCACCGCGACCGTGACGGACCGGCAAGGAACGCGGTCGCCTTTGTCGGCAGCCTGCGACCGACGAAGGCGCATCTTCTGGTGAGTGAGATCAGCGTCGCGCTCAAGAGCCGGCACGGCATCACGGTGCGCATGCTCGATCTTGCGGATGCAGCCGCCAGCCTCTGCACCATGTCGCGCGCGGACCTTGCCCCGGCATCTGCGGCGCTGATCGACGCGATCGAAGGCTGCGACGGCCTGATCGTCGGATGCCCCGTGTTCCAGGGGTCTTATCCCGGCCTGTTCAAGCACGTCTTCGACCTGATCCGGCCGACGGCGCTGCGCAACAAGCCGGTGCTGCTGAGCGCGGTCGGTGGAGGGCTGCGCCACTCGCTGGTGGTCGAGCATCAACTGCGTCCGCTGTTCGGCTTCTTCGAGGCGTCGACCATCTCCACCGCCGTCTACGCCTGCGCCGAAGAGCTCGCCGCCGGCATGACGCTGTCCGACCTGCTTAGCACCCGCATCGGCAATGCCGCCGACCAGTTCGCGGCCCAGCTCAACAACCCGCTCCTCACAACTGCCGGATGAAGGAACACCAACCATGACGGGCATCAACGCGGCGACGCCGCAATTCGCGAAGGAAGAATACGACGTCAACGGCACGAAGATCGTGGCGCTCACGGCCGGCAGCGGCCCGGTCCTGGTCTTCCTGCACGGCACCGGAACCTTTCCCGGCTTCGATGTCGCGCTCGAATGGGCGCGCACGCACCGCGTCGTCATTCCCTATCACGCGAATTTCGGCGAATCCGGCGACAGCAAGGCCGTCGCGTCGATCGACGACCATGTGCTCCACTACATGGACCTCTTCGACCGGCTCGGCCTCGATCGTTTCGCGCTCGCCGGCTTCTCGCTCGGCGGCTGGATCGCGGCGGAGTTCGCCATGCGTCAGCCGCAGCGGCTCGCCCGGCTCGTCCTGGCGGCGCCGGCCGGGATGCCGGTGGAGGAAGCACCGCCGCCGGATCTGTTCGCGCTGCCCCCGCAGGAGGTTCCGACCTACCTGACGCACGACCCGGCGGTGGTGCTGCGCTATTTCCCGCCAGCGCCCGATCCCGATTTCGATCAGCGCCTCGGGCGCGAGATGGGCGGGCTGGCGCGTGCGCTCGCGGCGGCGCCGCAGGGCAGCCACAGACTGGCGCATTGGGCGCACCGGATCACGGTGCCGACGCTGCTCATCTGGGGCGAAAAGGACAGGCTGATGCCGGTCGCGCAGGCGGCGCACTGGCAAAAGCTGCTGCCCGATTGCCGGCTCGAATACGTGGCCGGTGCGGGCCACCTCGTGTTCGAGGAAAAGCCGGATTGTGCGGCGCTCGTGACCCGCTTTCTGGCGAACTGACCCCGACCGAAGGAGCACCCAATGTCCGAAATGCCCGCAGGAATCACCGCCGCTTCCGAGGCGATGAACGGCCTTACCTGGCACATCCTCGGCCAGACCTACACGCTCAAGCAGGTTTCCGAGCATTCGATGGCATGGCACGCAGCCTTCCCGCCCGGGACCTTCGTGCCGCCGCATGTGCACCCGACCCAGGACGAGTTCATCCATGTGCTCACCGGGCAATACTCCATCTGGCTGGACGGCGCCGAAAGCCTCGCCAATCCAGGCGATCTCGTGCGCATGCCGAAAGGTATAGCCCACGGCATCTTCAACCGGGGCGAGGTGCTCGCCACCAGCCTGTTCTGGGTCGCACCCACCAGGAGCCTGGACAAGCTTTTTGCGCGCATTCACCGCGTGCCCGACCCGCGTGAGGTCATGCGTATGGCGGGCGAGCATGAGGTCGACTTTCTCCCGCCGCCCGGCGGTTAGAAGCGCCGGCAATCAACAGAAGCGGGAACCAGCGGAATTGGGGTGAACCCGTGCATTCCGCGCCAAGAACGGGAAGGGGACGATCATGACGTTGGAAACGCTGGCAATATCGGAGCAGGCCACCATCCGGCGCTGGCAAAGGCAGATGCTCGTGCTGGCGCTCGCATGCGAGGTCCTGCTGGCCGCCGACTGGTATTCGTTTGCGGCAGTCATCCCGTTCGTTTCGCAGGCGCTGCAGCTCAACGAAGAGCAGGCAGGCCTCGCGCAGGGCATCTTCGCCCTGACCTACGGCCTCGGCATGGTGTTCTGGTCTCCGATCAGCCGCCGGATGTCGGCACGCAACATGTTGCTGATCGGGCTGGCCGGCACCGGCCTCGGCATGGTGCTGCAGACCTTCGTGCAGAGCTACGGGCAACTGATAGCGCTGCGGCTGTTCATCGGCTTCTTCGATGCGGCGATCTTCATCGACAACATGAAGCTGATCTTCGGCTGGTTTCCGCAGGGCAGGCGCGGCTCGATGGTCGGCATGATCCTGGCGGCCTACAGCCTCGCCATCACGCTGGTCTTCGCGCTGGGGATTCCGCTGACCATCGCAGCGGGCTGGCGGACCTTCTTCGGGGCGCTTGCGGCGGGTACCGTGCTGATGGCGGCGCTGGCGGCGCTGTTCGTGCGCAACGATCCGCGCGAGATCGGGTTCGTCGGCTTCAGCTGGGGCGAAACAGCGGGGGCGGAACGCAAGCTCGGCTTTTCGCAGGTGTTTCGTTCGCGCTGGATCGCGATCGGCGCAGCCGGTATCGCGGCCTGCACGTTTGCGATCGGAGCAACCGCAACCTGGGTGGTACCCGGCTTCATAACCGTCCAGCACATGCCGGTGGAATACGCACCAGTGATCGGCACGCTGATGGGGCTTTCTCAGGTCGCGTTTCTCATCTGGGGCGGCTATGTCGCCGACAAGGTCGACAAGACGAAAGTCATCAAGCGGGGCGTGGTCCTGGCGATCGTGACTGCGCTGCTTTTTGCCGCAAGCATGGCCTATCAGATGCCGTTTGCCGCGCTGATCGGCCTGGCGGCCGTCAGCGGCATGGCGGTGTTCGCCGGCGGGGCGATCTTCGCCCTCATGAGCGAGCGCTTCGAAGCCTCGCTGGCGCCGGCGGCCGTGGGCTATGCCGAGGTCTTCGGCATCCTGGCGAGCTTCGTCGCTCCCTGGATGATGGGGGCGATCATCCACCAGACCGGAGGCTCATTCTGGGAGGCGTTCCTGGCCTTCGCGGTGGTCGAAGTGCTGCTGCTTGGCCTGCTGGTGGCGTTGACGCAAAACCGCGCACTCGGGGCGATGCAAGGTGGGCCGGTGCGAGGTTAGGGCGGAGCGGGTGGAGATGGCCGGAGGGGGGCGCGAAGGATCGCTGCGTCGGCGCAGGGGAGGCTGCGCCTAAGCCCTCGCTTCCGGCCCGATCACCCAGTGTTCGGTGAACGCAAGCGGAAACACGTAGCGGGTTTCGACCAGCGCTGGGTCGGCGGGCAGAAGCGCGGCCGGCGAGCGCTTGAACGCTTCGTCGAGCGCGGCCGCACTTTCGAACCACAAATGGATGGCGGCGTCGAAGCGCGGCTCGCCGACGATGTACCAGCCGTCGCGTGTCGTGCAGACATCATGGCGCAGCAGGCCGGGGAGGGCGGCTGCTTTCTGTCCCTGCTCGATCGGGTAGCGGGCACGGAAATCGTCGCGCTTCAGGCCTTCGGCTCGGCGGACGAAGGCGAACAGCTTGACCGCGCCGGCGGGCGCCGTCTCGCCCATGCGGTCGACGATGGTGCGGGCATCGGTGTCGAGCACCTGCGTGTTCCAGAAGGCTGCCCAGTTCGGCTCGTCGAGACGGGCACCCTGCAGGAATTGCGGCGTCTGCAGCGAGGCCAGCTGCTCTGCGTCGTTCTTCAACCAGATCTCGGCCATGCCGTTCCACAGCGGTGCGGCTCTGCCACCGGCCCAGTCGACCCGGAGATCGATCTTGTAGCGTTTGATCTGCGGGATCTTCGCGGCGAAGTTCACCGCGTGCACCTTGAGCCAATAGTCCTGGAACGCCGCTTCGCTCATGCCGGGCTTCGGGCTGGCGACGATGTGCTGATGGATCATGGGAGCCTCACGGTGAAAACTGAAAACCGCCCCCGGGGCAGGGAGACCCGGGGGCACGGCGGGCAGGGAAAAAACCTAGACCTTGAAGTGCTTCTTCACGTCCTCGGCGAAGCCGGCATAGTCACGCAACGGCCAGACCACTTCGAATTCGAGATATTCGCGCATCGGCAGGCGGCCGAGCGCCGTGCGGTCGAGCTCCTCCGCGTTCGGCAGGTCGACGACGGCGATGACGCGCTTCTGCGCGGCGACCTTCCAGATGCCGACCACCATGCCGTCATCGACCGTCTGCTTGGCGTGCTCGGTCTCCGCACCCTCCACGTCCCACAGCTCGTCGAGGCTGATGCGGCCCTCGTGGTTCCATCTCATCTGCACGTAGAAAAGCATCGCGTCTGTCTCCTTGCTCACGATTGCGCGTTGAACCGCGCGAGGATCGCGCGGGTGGTCGGATGGTTTTCGCCGAAAGTGCGGCGCGCGAGGTCGAGCGGGGTCATGCCGTCATGGCCGGGGCGGTCGACGCGTGCGCCGGCGGCGACGAGGATGTCGGCACACTCGGCATAACCGTGCCAGATGGCGTCATGCAGCGGCGAATAGCCGTTCGAGGCGCCCTGGAAATCGAGGTTGACGCCGGGGCTCGCGGCCAGCATGCGCGTGATCTCGGCATGGCCGTTGTAGACCGATTTGTGCAGCGGCACGGCCATGAAGGTCGGCTCGACCGCATTCACGTCGGCGCCGGCCGCAAGCAGCACGCCGACGATCTCGGTCTTGCCCTCGCGCGCCGCGACATGCAGCGGGGTGTGGCCATTGTTGAAGGTGCCGGTGATCGGCGCGCGCTCGTTGACGCCGGCTCCGCCTGCCAGCGCGGCCTTGACGCCGTCGAGATCGTTGGCCACGACCGCTGCCATCAGCACCTGGTCGGTGATCGCCTTCAAGTCGCGCGCCTCGCGCGCGTCGATCAGGTCTTTCATCGCCTTGAAGGCGTCGGTCTGTGCGGTGTTGACCCGCGACTCGTATTCGAAATGCTCGGCGATCGAGAAGCCGTAGAAGGATCGGATGCCGACCGATGCATTTTGGTCGAGCAGATAGCGCACGACATCGACCGAGCCGAACCAGATGGCGTCCATCAGCGGCGTGTGACCGGTGGTGGCGGCGGTGGCGTCGATGAAGGCGCCGGCCTCGACCAGGCTCCTGGCGATCGGCAGCGATCCGGCCTGCGCCGCCTTGTGCAGGGCGGTGCCGCCGCCGCTGTCGACGAAATGCGTGTTGGCCCTGTGGGCGAGCAGCAGGTCGACGGTCCCGGCAAAGCCCCGGCAGGCGGCCATCATCAACATGGACAGACCGCTGTCGGGATCGACCGTGTCGACGGCGACGCCGAGCTTGAGGCAGAGCGCCGCCTGGTCGGTATCGCCCTTGCCGACCGCTGCGATGAAGCGCTCCGGCAGGTCGAGCGCGAGTGCTGCGGTCTCGGGATCGGGATCGAAGAAGGACTGCCAGCGCTCTATCAGGCCGGCGGAGTCGAAGGTGAAAAGATGCAGGCTGTGGATGTCGAACTCGCGGCCGCTGCCGATCAGTTTTTCGCGCGAGCGCATTTCGGCAAAGCCGTAGCGGCCGGCGGTCGACGAATTGAGGACATGCAGGCGGACGGTGTCGACGATCTTGGCGCGGGTGGCGAAGCTCGCCAGCACCGCTTCCTTGCCTTCCGCGGTGCCGACGTAAGGAATGATCGCGTCCCACTCATCGGACGGCGTCTCGAAGACGACGCCGTCGGCGAGGCCGGCGACCACGGCGCCGCCGTCGCCCGACTGCATGGCGTGAAGCCAGGCCTTGAGCTTGGCGGCGTTGCCGGACTTCACGCGGCGTCTCCCTTGATCGCCTTCAGGATCGGCGAGGGATCGGTATAGGACTTCCAGCGCACGATCTTGCCGTTCCTGACGGTCAGCCACTGGATGAATTCGATCTCGAACGGCACGCCCGTCGCCTTGACGCGCGAAAACTCGTGGATGACGCCGGCGGCCTCCTCGCCATCGACGGCGAGCTTGACCAGCTCTTCCTTCTCGACGCTGCAGACGCCGGTGAACACCTGCAGCGAGGCGACGACGGCCGCCGGGCCGCGGACGGTGCCGATCCACGGCATGGCGTCGTTATAGCCGGGCAGCACCTTGTAATTGATCCACTCGACATTCGGATCGAGGCAGGCGAGCGCCTCCTCGTAGCGGCCGTTGGTGAGAGCGTCGAACCAGGTGTTGGCGACGGCGCGTGTCTGTTCGGTGGTCGAGACGTTGATGTTCATGTGTGAAGTCTCCCGGAGTGAATGTCAGGAAAGCCGTGCGATGAGCGCGCCGGCGAGCAGATGGGCGTGGCCGCCGGTGCGGGCGGTGATCAAATCGCCATCCTCGACCAGGTCCTGGTCGACGAAATCGGCGCCGTAGGCGATGGCGTCGCCATGCAGATTGGGATGACAGGTGAGCTTCCGCCCTCTGATCATCCCGGTCGCCGGCGCGACGAGCCAAAGGCCGTGGCAGATGATGCCCTTGATGACGTTGGGATTGGCGAAGGCTTGGCCGAGGAAGGCCGTCGCCGGTGGGATTTTTGCCAGGTCCTCGGTGTAGCGCAGGCGGTCGGAGACCATGCCCGAAGGCACGATCACCGCGGCGAGCGAGCCGACGTCCAGCCCCTCGAAACTGTCGCGGCATTCGAAGGGCGCGTGATATTCATGGCCCTTGAAGGTGATGCTCTGCTGGCCCCAGAGCCGCGAGACGAAACGCGCTTCGACGCCAGCCTCGAGGAACCGGTAATGGTAGTACCAGATCTCGTGCTCGTAGAAGTCGGATTCGATCAGAATGGCGACCGTCCTGGCCATCGCTCAGCCCCCGCTCATGACTTTGCTTGCCGCAAGAACGGCAGGGTTTCCCCGCCGCTATCCGGACGGAAAACCGGCGTCCGCTTTTCCTGGATCTGCTCTAGTGTCCGCATGCGACACCGATCTGTTCCGGATGCACGTCGCCGGCCAGCGCCACATCGATGAGGAAGGGGCCGCGTGCGGCGAGCGCTGCGTCCACCGCCGGACCGATGTCGCTTTCGCTCACGACCTTGACGCCCGGCACGCCCATGCCGGCGGCCATCGAAACGAAGCCAAGCTCCGGCTTCGAGAGATCGAAGGAGAGCGGATAGGCGTGGTCGGTGATGCCGCGCTCGAGGCGGAACTGGTGCAGATTGAGCTGCAGCAGCTTGTAGGAGCGGTTCGAGCAGACAACGAAGACCACGCGCAGATCGTGCCGCGCGGCCGACCAGACGGCCTGGATCGTGTACATGCCGCCGCCGTCGCCGGAGAAGGCAAAGACCGGCCGGCTGCGATCGGCGACGGCCAGTCCGATACCGCCGGCCATGGCCGAGCCGAGCGAGCCGCCGCGCACCTGGAAGAAGGAGTTTTCCCTGAGCGGCGGCAGGTGGCGGGTCAATTCGGGCGAGGAGGTCAGCGCCTCGTCGAAGATGAGCGCGTCCGCCGGAATCCGGGGGCCGAGCACGCGCATGAACTGCGCGAATCTGAGCGGCGTGCCGCTCAGCGCCGCATCCTTGGCAAGCGCTGCATCGGCCGCGGCTCGCTTCTTCTCGGCTGCATCGTTCACGGCAGCCGAGATCGCGTCGCGACGTCCTGCGGCGAGCTTCGTTTCGACGGCGTTGGCAAGCGCCTCCAGCGTCAGCCGCGGACTTGCGACGACGGCGAGATCGGCGGGGTGGTTCCTGGCGATGTTGTCGGCGACGAGATCGACATGGATGGTCTTCGCGCCGGCCGCGAAGACGGTGCCGAGCTCGGGGAAAACCTCCGGCAGCATGTAGGTGCCGGCAATGAGATTGACGTCGCCGCCCTCAGTGATCGGCTTCGACTGGAAGCCGAACATGTGACCGGTCTGCCCGGCCCAGAGCGGATGCGCAGGCTGCATGTTCTCGTCGCCCGCGTCCACCCCCCAGACCGGTGCCCCGAGAAGCTCCGCCAGGCGCACGAGCGCCCGCTGCGCGCCATCCCATGCGATGCCGTCACCGATGAAGATACGTGGCCGCTCCGCCTTGGCCAGAAGCTCGGCCGCGGCGGCGATGAAATGCTGCGACGGCAGCGTGCCGCTTTCGGGAACAAGCGTCGGCACCACGGCCTCGACCGCTTCCGCGTCCAGCATGTCCTCCGGCAGGCAGACATAGACCGGTCCCATCGGCGGGGTCGCCGCGACCTTGATGGCGCGCCGCAGCGTCCTCAGTAGCGAGGCCGGATGCATGACCATGGTCGACCATTTGGTGACCGGCTTCGCCATGCCGACGAGGTCGCCGGCCATCTGCGCATCCATGTTCATGTATTTGAGGCCGGCGTCGCCGCCGATGACGACCAGCGGGCTTCTGCCACGCATGGCCTGGTAGAGCGCGCCGATCGAATTGCCGAGGCCTGGCGTCGAGTGGATCTGCACCACGGTCGGGCGGCGGGTGGCGCGGGCGTGCGCATCGGCGGCCATCACGGCGACCGTTTCCTGCAGCGTCAGGATGTAGTGCAGCTCGGGGACCTCGCTCATCGCATCGAGCAATCCCTGCTCCACCGTTCCGGGATTGCCGAAGATGTGCGTCAGCCCGTCAGCGACGAGCTGTTCGAGGATCGCCTTGTGCCCGCTCCGCCCGGCCATTCTCACCATCCGGAGCGTTTGAGGCCGTTGTTCAGCACGTCGACGAAACGGTCGCCGAACTCGTGGCTGCATTGCAGCGAGCGCGCGGTGATGAAGGGATAGTCCACGATCACCGAGGTGCGCTTGCCGAAATTGCCGTGATAGCCGCCCTCGGGACCGACCGCGTCGGTCAGGATGTATTCGAGCACGTAAGGCGGCGGGCCGATGTTCAGATCGGTGCCGACGAAGCCGGTGCCGTCGTGATAGTCGTATTCGATGCAGTGGCCGGTCACGTGCTTGCCGCGGATGATCGCGCGCCGCTCGTTGAAGTCACGCGCGAAAACCAGCGTCGCGACGCCATAGCAGATGGCGCCGATCGCCTTGCCGGCGGCATGGAAGCCAAGCACCAGGTCGTGCACCCGCTGGTTGTTGACCATGTCGAGGATCGGCCCGCTGCCGCCCACGAGCAGGATGGCGTCGTATCTGGCCAGCGCGTCGGCCTGTGCCGCCTTGCGCGCCTCGTAATAGGCTTCGAGCTTTCGCAGGAAGGAGTCGGCGCTGTAATAGGGCCGCTCCGGGAACCAGGTCGACAAATTGATCGGATTGTCGGTGCGGTTGGTGGCTTCGAAGGCTTTCACCAGCTCGGCGTCCTCCGGCGTCGTCACGCAGACGCCGAGCGGCGGGTCCATGTAGGTGGTGTCGAAGCTCGGCGGCAGCGCCGGCGAGCGTTTGCCTTTCGGGGTGGTGAAATCGAAGCTGTAGCCGGCCGCCTCGAGCTTTTTCAAGGGCCCGACGAGCTCGATGCCCCAGTAGCCCCATTCGGACATGACCGCGAGAATTTTCCTGGTCGCCATTCGTGAGACGTCCTTTCCGAAGTTTAGTGAGCTTTTTCTGGGTTCGAGCGTGTCGCAGGCGACCTGAATAAGTCAGCGCCAAGGCCCCTCACCCTTACCCTCTCCCCGCATTGCGGGGAGAGGGGGTTCTGAAAGCGTGGCGCCAACGCCGACGAACCCCTCTCCCCGTCCTTCACGGGGAGAGGGTAAGGGTGAGGGGCGGCGCCGGCGTCGACGGAAGAGAGGAACCTTCTCCGCGAGCCGCGCGGCGTTTGCCGGGCGTTAACCGTGCGAACCGCGAGCCGGCTGCGTCTTCCCGATTTGTTAAGCCTGAATGGCGGAACATCCGCGCCACGAACGGGGCTCCGACGATGTCCAACGAACGCCACCCGGCTGCGGCAGCTACCTACGCGCCGCGCAACGGCCTGTTTCATGAGGTGAGCCACGCGATCCGGCGCAAGGTCCACCTCTTCGTGAAGCGCTTCATCGCGCCGATCTCGCGCCATCCTGCGATGACGCTGCTGACCGGCTTCGGCCTGCTTTTGACCGGCGTGATGGAAGTGCTCGAAGACGTCTACACCGACTTCGATTCCATGGTCGGCGCGCGCGAGGGCATCATCCTGCTCGGCATCGTCACCTTCTTCAAAGGTCTCGCCGACCTGGTCGAAGCCTCGGAGTGGCTCTCCAAGGGCGTCGACGAGCGCGAGCAGGCCGAGAAGAACTGATTGCCTGGGAAGCATCAGTCGACCTTCTCCACGATCTCGCTTTCCAGGATCGCCTCGGCAGCGGCACCCTTGGCGCCGGTGACGGACAGGTTGAAATTGCCGCCGCGGCGCTCGGTCAGGAAGGCGAGATAGCGCAACGCCTCCGGCGAGATCGATTCGAGCTTTGCCGCGTCGAGCCTGATCGCTGAGGCGCCTTTGGCAAACGCCTCCTCGATCGTGGAATCGAGTTCCTTGATGTCGTGTGCGGTCAGCTCGCCGTCGAGCGCGATCGTGCCGGTATTGCCGTCGACCCCGAGCAGATCCGCATCGAAGCGCACCGACGCCGGGATCAGCCGCACACGTACCTTGATGTCGCCGTGCTTCTCCGGAAGCTTTACCGTCAGCCCCTCGGCATCGAAGTCGTCATAGGAATGCCCGTCGATCCAGACTTCCGCGATCTTGATCGAGCCCTTCGGCAGAAGGTCGGGTGAGACGCGCAGGGTTCCGTCGGCGAAACCGCCTGGCTTCGGCTTGAACCACATGTCGAGCGGCTCGCGCATGACCAGCAGGTTCGAGTAGGTGGCCGAGAGATAAGCGAGCTCGCAGGAGTGGTAGCCCGCCATCGAGTGGCTGCCCTTGCCGCGCTCGGTGCCGAGCGCATAGGGGTGGCCGTTGGCGAGCACGTTGAAATAGATGCCGCCGGCGTCGGTATCGAGGAACCAGGCATTGTAGAAGGCTGCCGATTCCCGCGCGAGCTTGAGATAGGCCTCCTTGCCGGTGACGCCGGCCAGGATGTAGTAGGCCAAAATGCCCTGCTCCTGCTGCCACCAGGCCTTGCGGTCGTGCCAGGCATAACGGTGGAATTTCTGGCCGGGCTTCAGCGTGCGCTCGACCACGTCGTACCAGCCGCCGCGCTGCGCATCCATGCCGTGCACCGGCATCAGGCCGGCGATCTTCTCCGCCAGCCCGGTATAGCTGTCCTTGTGCTTTAAACTGTCCATGCGCATGAGGTTCCATGCGATCTTCAGATTGTGGCCGACCACGGCGCGGTTCTGCTGCCAGCCCCAGCTCTGGTCCTTGGACCAGTCGGAGAAGAATTTCTCCTGCACGAAGGCGCTGGCGTCGTAGTCCGGGAAGTGCGTGGCGATGGTGTCGAAGGTGTATTCGAGGAAATCGGCCCAGCGCTGGTCGCCGGTCGCGAGGTAGAGGTTGACCAGATAGGCCGGCGCGTGGTCGCCGACCGAATTCCAGTTCTTGCGGCCCTTGTTGTGCTTCAGGCTGTCGGCCAGCGGCGAGAGCGTGATCGGGTCGAGATGGCTGTAGTAGCCGCCGACCTCCGACTTGTCCTTGAAGAAGCGGTCGAAGAGCTGGATCGTCGCTTCCGCATCGGCCATGATCGCCGGGTCGCCGGTGATGCGGTAGGTCTGCATCGGGCCGGCCAGCGCATAGATCTGCTCGTAGCAGGGGATCGCCTCGAAATCGTCGCCGAACTCGGAGGCGAGGATCTTGTGCTCGGTGCCGTCCTCGCGCACGTCGACGGCGTGGTACCAGAACACCACGCCTTCCGACTTGTCCTCGAAGCGCAAATGCTCGCGCAGGTATTTGGTGCCGGCCTCGGCAGCCTCGAGGAAGCGGTCCTCGCCGGTCATCAGGAAGGCGGAAGCGAAACCGTAGACGAGGCGGGAGATCGTGTCGGTCTCCTGCCGCCCGTTCTTGGTCTTCTGGCCCATGGCGGTGAGGTTGGTGCGGTATTCGCGGTAGTCGATCGGGCCGTCGCCGAACTCGGCCTGAATGAAGAAGTCGGCGATCTGCGCGACCTGCTTTGCCCACCAGTCCTGCCGCTCGAACACCCAGGCGCTTTCGGTGCGGCCGGCAAAGACGATGTGCTTGGCCTCGAAGCTGACCGGCTGGGCGTCATCGCCGTCCGGATAGAAAATGCCGTAGGCGAAGAGGAAGCGGCCCGGCACGAGCATCTCGCGCAGCTGGTCGCTGGCATTGATGAAACCGTCGCCGAGATTGCGGATGATCTCGGCATAGACATTGGCGGAAAGGATGACGCGGTAGGGGCGTCCGTCGCTGGTCTTGAGCTCGAAAACGCCTGCTGTCGCATCAAACGACGTCACATAACCCGCAATCAGATCCGAAAACGTGAAGTCGAGTTTGTTCATTGGCCGGGCTCGTCGGTTCGGGAAAAAGGCTGGACTGCTATTTCGAGATCAGAACGACGACGCTGCGCGCGCTGACCAGGTATTTCTCGTCGTGGATCGCCGGCGACATGCCGGGATCGGCAATGTCGTCGGGCGAGGGCAGCGCGGTGTCGACGGCGCGGTGCCAGATCCGGCCGGCCACCTGCGGGATGGCCATGGGAATGGCCTCCCAATACATGTTCGCCATCATGTGGATGTCCGGCTCGCTGCCGAAGCCGGCCAGCGTCATGCCGAGAACGTGCGCATTGGCGTCGTTCCAGCCCGGCTCGTTGAGATTGGCGCCGTGCCAGCTGATATCGCAGAGCCCGCGATCGTTCCTGCGGCCGTCGAAGAAGCGCGAGCGGTGGATGGTCGGGTGCGTGCGCCGGAACCAGGTCATCAGGCCGAAGAAGCGATGCATGTCGCGTTCGCGGCTGACGGCCGACCAGTCGAACCATGACAGCGCGTTGTTCTGGCACCAGGCGTTGTTGTTGCCGTACTGGGTGCGTCGCACCTCGTCGCCCATGACGAACATGGGCACGCCCTGCGAGATCAAGAGCAGCGTGGCGAAGTTGCGGATCTGGCGGCCGCGCAATTCCTCGACCGCCGCGTCCTCGCTCGGGCCTTCGAAGCCGCAATTCCATGAGCGATTGTCGTCGACGCCGTCGCGGTTGCCCTCGCCGTTCCACTCATTGTGCTTGCCGTCGTAGGAGACGAGGTCGTTGAGGGTGAAGCCGTCATGCGCGGTGATGAAGTTCACCGAGTTGACCGGCAGGTGGCCGCTGCTTTCATAGATGTCGGCGCTGCCGGACAGCCGGGCAGCCACCGAACCGATGATGCCCGGCTTGCCGCGCACGAAGTCGCGCATGTCGTCGCGGAAGCGGCCGTTCCATTCCGCCCAGCGATAGCCGGGGAAATGCCCGACCTGGTAGAGGCCGGCAGCATCCCAGGCTTCGGCGATGATCTTGGTGTCGGCGAGCGCCTCTTCCAGCTCGATCTGCCAGAGCACCGGCGGATAGGGCATCGGCGCCCCGTCCGGCCCGCGCGACAGCACCGAGGCTTCGTCGAAGCGGAAGCCGTCGACATGCATCACCTCGACCCAATATTTCAGCACGTCGACGATGAAACGCGCGACCACCGGATGGTTGCAGTCGAGCGAGTTGCCGCAGCCGGAATAGTCGGCGTAATAGCGCCGGTCGGCCTCCGACAGCATGTAGTAGGTGGCGTTGTCGATGCCGCGGAAGGAGGTGGTGGGGCCGTTCTCGTTGCCTTCGTCGGTGTGGTTGAACACCACGTCGAGAATGACCTCGATGCCCGCCTTGTGCAGCGCCTTCACCATGTCGCGGAACTCATCCGCGTGCGAGCCGTTCTCGGGCGCCAGGCAATAGCCGGAATGCGGGGCGAAGAACGCGATCGGCGCGTAGCCCCAATAATTGTAGAGCTTCTCGCCATTCGCCTCGCGATAGTCGGTGTGGTCGAAATCGAAGACCGGCATCAGCTCGACGGCGGTGATGCCGAGCTGCTTGAGATAGGGGATCTTCTCGATGACCGCGCCGAACGTGCCGGGGTGCGCCACCCCGCTCGTCTCGTTGCGGGTGAAGCCGCCGACATGCATCTCGTAGACGACCGTCTCGGCCATCGGCGTGCATGGGCGCTTGTCGCCTTCCCAGTCGTAGCCGTCGATGTCGATGATCACGCTGCGCATGGCCGCGTGCAGATTGTCGCCGACGCCGCAGGCGCTGCCGCGATGCCAGAGCGTCTTGCTCACGCCGCGGCCGTAGGGGTCGAGCAGCACCTTGCCGGCGTCGAAGCGATGCCCGTGCTCGGGCGTCGCCGGGCCGTTGACGCGATAGGCATAGTGCATGCCGACGGTCGCGCCGGCGACGAAGCAGTGCCAGAAGTGGAAGGTCCGGTGATCCTCCGGATTCATCTCGATGGTGGCGACGGGAACGAGGTCGTCATGGTCGCTGAAGAGCAACAGCGTCACCGAGGTTGCGTTCTCCGAGAAGAAGGAGAAGTTCACGCCGCCCGGTCGCGGCCGGGCCCCGAGCGGATGCGGTTCTCCAGGCTGCACGCGAAAGGTCGACGAAAGCGGATCGGCCGAATCGACCTGCTGGCTCGCGCGCATGAGAAGGCTCGGTTCTGCCGCCACATTCATAAGCTGGCCCCCATCTGCCCATCTTCTTCAAGACCGACGGCACAGATTGCAAATAAAGATGGAATGACGCGAACACGCCAATCGAAGAGGACTCAAATAAAGCCGGGATTAAAGCTATCCGGAAAACTTTATCTTACCGCGCTTCGATGCGGTACAAACGCTATACGCCTCACGTCACAGAATGATGACATGAGCTTGGGTGTGGAAACTCTGAAACGAAATCTGGTAGATTACTTTGCCTGCAGGTAGCGTTGATGATTCGTAAGATGAAAGCAATAGTAGCTTGCGCCGGGCAGGATTCCGTTCGTTCCGATGGTTAAGCGCCGGTTCGCAACTTCAGTAACTTGCGAGTTGAATGTATTGCCGGCGTCATAACCGGGCATTGTGTAACTTGTCGTTGAGCGCGGTTTTGCGGATCGCGTGTGCGTTGTACGGCGCGGCGGTGCCTCAGCGGCGTCGGACACAGGCAAGGCATGCCCATCGGTCGTGATTCCTTAATCGCGCCCGTGCTCCAATGGTGGACCTGAGCAACGAGGTCACGAATGACGCCGATAGAGGTCCATGAGGCCGCCGAAAGCTCGCAGGTCGTCCTCCTGCTTGTCATCGTCCTCGGCGCCGGCGCTCTTGCCGTTCCCTTGTTCCGCCGGCTGGGGCTGGGTGCGGTTCTCGGCTATCTCGCCGCCGGCCTTGTCGTCGGTCCTTTCGGGCTGGGCGTCGTCGACGAACCGGAGGAGATGCTGAGCGTCGCGGAGTTCGGCGTCGTGCTCTTCCTGTTCATCGTCGGGCTCGAGATGAAACCGGCGAAGCTCTGGCGGCTCAGATCCCAGATTCTCGGGCTCGGCGTGGCGCAGGTGGCACTCGCCTCGGCGTTCCTGACGGGCGTGGGCATCTGGCTCGGCTTTCGGCCGGAGATTGCGCTGGTGGCCGCGCTCGGCTTCGTGCTCACCTCGACCGCCATCGTCATGCAGATCCTGCAGGAAGAAGGCGAGCTGACGAGTCCGGGCGGCGAGAAGATCGTCTCCGTGCTGCTGCTCGAAGATCTCGCCATCGTGCCCATCCTGGCGCTGGTGGCGCTGCTTTCGCCGGCGGATGAGGACGGCAATCTGACGACGCGCCTCGTCGCGATCGCGGTCGCGGCGGCGACGATCACCGGCTTTCTCATGTTCGGCGGCAGGATCCTCAACGCCTTCTTCCGCATCGCGCTGAAATCCGGCGCGCGCGAGATCACCGCGGTTGCGGCGCTGGTGATCGTGCTGGGTGCGGCCGCGCTGCTCGAGAACACCGGCCTGTCGATGGCGCTCGGCGCTTTCCTTGCCGGCGTCGTGCTCTCCACCTCCAATTTCCGCCATCAGCTGGAGGAGGATATCCGGCCCTTCCGCGACCTTCTGATGGGTATGTTCTTCATCGCCGTCGGCATGTCGCTCGACCTCGACGTGGTCGCCGACAATTGGAGGTTCCTGCTCACCTGCGTGGTCGCCTTCATGGCGGTGAAGGCGCTGGTCGTCTACCTGCTGGCGCGGGTGCTGAAATCGAACCGGGTGGAGGCGCTGAAGCGCGCAGTCTTGATGGCGCAAGGCGGCGAGTTCGCCTTCGTGCTGTTCACCACGGCGACGACGGCAAATCTGATGGATATCGAGACCAACGCCATGCTCACGGCCGTGGTCATCCTGTCGATGGCGCTGACGCCGATCTCGATCTTCGTGCTCAATCGTGTCCTGAGCTCGAGCAAGGCGCTGCAGGCGGAAGCCGCCGCGGTGGGCTCCGACAAGGCGTCGGTCCTGCTCATCGGCTTCGGCCGCTTCGGACAGGTCGCAATCCAGCCCTTTCTCGCCATGAACCAGCGCGTGACCGTGATCGAGAAGGACCGGCTTCTCGCCGATCGAGCCGAGGCCAACAGCCTGGTGAATGCCGTCTGCGGCGATGCCGCCGATCCGGCGGTGCTGGAAGCTGCAGGCGCGACGGGCGCAAGGCTGGTGCTCGTCTGCATCGACGGGCCCGCCGACACCGTGCGAATCGTGGACTATCTCGGCCGCCATGCGCCAGGCGCCAAGGTCATCGCGCGCGCCCGCGACGAGGATCATGCGCTTTCGCTGGCGCGGTCCGGCGTCGAGCACCATGTGCGCGAGCTGTTCGAATCGGCTGTCGCTTTCAGCGAGCACGCCATGCACGCATTCGGCTTCAGCCCGGAAAAGAGCGAGCAGTTCCTCGAAGCATTCCGTCGGCGCGACGCCGACCGTCACCAGACGCAGTTGCTCAACGGCATTCCGGCGGCCGGCAATCTGCCGCTCGATCGGGAGGCGCAGGCGAAGCCTTCGACGGCGTGATGCCCCGGCGTCCCGGCAGTGCCGGGCGTAGCGTGAAGGCGTACGGGTTGGCAGCGTCAACGCAATGTAAAGTTGCGCCGGTTAAGCGTGCTGTAACCCGTGGCTGGACATATGCTGGCAAGACAGGAAATGGGGCAGCAGCCCACGAGCCGGATCAGAGCATTGGCGGAGGCCGATGTTCCAGCCGTCGCGCGCCTGTTCCAGCAGATCCTGCGCAAGACCCGCGAGCCGGCGACGCCGGCGCTCGAAGCCTATATGGCGCAACTCTTCCTGCATGGGCCCGAGCGCGACCCCGAGATCAATTCGCACGTCCATCTCGGCGACGATGATGCGGTCAACGGCTTCATCGGCGTGCTCCCGATGCCGATGACGGTTGGCGGGCGCGCGGTACGCGGCGCGCTCTGCGGCACCCTGATGGTCGAGAACCACGCCGCCGACCCGTTCGCCGGCGCGCGGCTGATGCGCGCATTCCTCGCGGGGCCGCAGGACATCTCGCTGACCGAGACGGCCAACGACATCTCCACCACGATGTGGCGCAAGCTGCGCGGCACGGTGCTGCCCGACCACAGCCTCGAATGGCTGCGCGTCATCCGGCCGGCCGGTTTCGTGACCGCGGCGGCGGCCTCGGCAATAGGTCCGATGCGCATCTTCGCTCCGCTTGCGCGGCCGGTCGATGCGCTGATCCGGCGCCGCGGGTCGAGCTGGGCGCATCTGGCGGCCGAGATTCCCGAGGGAACGCTGGCAACCGCGGAAGCCGGCGACGACGAAACCGCCGATCTGTTCATCAAGCTGACCGAACATTTCGCGGCCCGGCCTGCCTGGCGCCGGGAAAGCCTTGCCCGCATGCTGGCGGAATCGAAAAGCAAGGCCAACTACGGCGAGATGGTGCGCCACAAGGTGGTGGCGCGCGACGGCCGGCCGATCGGCCTCTTCCTTTATTATGGCGACCCCGGCCGCATCGGCCGTGTGGTGCAGGTGCTCTTCCAGCCCGGCCAGGCGGGCGCGGTGATCGACAGCATGCTGGCGCAGGCCGCCCGGCGCGGCATGGTGGCGCTCAGGGGGCGCACCCTGCCGGCGCTGCTCGAAGCCATGCTCGGCCGCCGCTGCATGTTCCTGCATGCCTCCTCGAGTATCGTGCATTCGCGTGACCCGGCTCTGCTCGAGCCCTTCATGGCGGGCAAAGCCTTTTTCAACGGTTTCGCCGGAGAGTCCTGGTCGCGATTGATCGGAGACCGTTTCGACGAACGTGTCGGCGCAAGGAGCTGACGTGCGATGTGCGGCATAGCTGGCTTTGTCGGGACGGGGGTGCGCATCGAGGATGCGGGCCCGCTCTTGCGGCGCATGTGCGCGGCGATCGCGCATCGGGGGCCGGATGGAGAGGGCGTGCATGTCGGGATCGGCGTCGGGCTGGGCCATCGGCGGCTCGCCGTGATCGACCTCTCGCCGGATGGCGCGCAGCCGATGGCGAATGCCGACGGCAGCCTCCGGATCACATACAATGGCGAGATCTTCAACCATGTCGAGCTGCGCGCCATGCTCGAGGCGCGCGGACGGCGCTTCCGCTCGACCTCCGATACGGAGGTCGTGCTGCAGCTCTACGAGGAGCTTGGCACCGATTTCGTGTCGCATCTGAACGGCGATTTCGCGCTCGCGATCTGGGATGAGCGGCGGCGCCGGCTGGTGCTGGCGCGCGACCGCATGGGCGTGCGCCCGCTGTTTTATGCCGTGCGCGGGAGCACGTTCTTCTTCGCCTCGGAGATCAAGGCGCTGCTGGAAGCCCCCGGCGTCGAGGCAAGGATCGATGCAAAGGCGCTCGACCAGATCTTCACGCTGTGGGCTCCGATTGCCCCGCGGACGGCTTTCCGCGGTGTCAGCGAGTTGCCGCCCGCGCATCTGATGGTGGTCGAAAACGGCGAGACACGGTCATGGCCGTACTGGGCGCTGTCCTTTCCGGATGCGGCGGAAGCGCCTGACCCGCGTGGCGAGACCGAGGTCGCCGAAGCGCTGCGCGACCTGCTCGAAGACGCGACCCGCATCCGCCTGCGCGCCGATGTCGAGGTCGGCTCCTTCCTTTCGGGTGGGCTGGATTCCTCTGCCGTATCGACGCTGGCCGCCCGCCATGCGCCCGGGCGCCTCAGCACCTTCGCCGTCACCTTCGACGATCCCGAGTTCGACGAAAGCGCCCACCAGGCCGTAATGGCAGCAGCGCTCGGAACCAGGCATCATTCGATCCGCTGCGGCCCCGGCGATGTCGCAGGCGCCTTTCCCGCAATCGTGCGGCATGCGGAGCAGCCGGTGCTGCGCACTGCGCCTGCACCGCTCTTTCTCCTGTCGGGCCTGGTGTGCGAGAACGGCCTCAAGGTCGTGCTGACCGGCGAGGGCGCCGACGAGATCTTTGCCGGCTACGACATCTTCCGCGAGGCGCGCATTCGCCGCTTCTGCGGCCGCCAGCCTGCTTCGGCCTTCCGGCCGCATCTGTTCCGGCGAATTTATCCATACCTGCCCTCGCTCCAGCAGCAGACGCCGGAATACCTCGCTGCCTTCTTCGCGACCGGGACGGACGATCCCGGCGACCCGCTGTTCTCGCATCGTCCGCGCATGCGCGCGACCGCGGGCGCAAAGATATTCTTCTCCGGCGATCTGCGCGCCGCGCTCGGCGACTACGATCCGGCAGAAGAGCTGGTCGCCGCGCTGCCCAAGGCCTTTGGCCGCTGGCATCCGCTGCACCAGGCGCAGTATCTCGAAACCCGCTTCCTGCTGCCGGGCTACATCCTGTCCAGCCAGGGCGACCGCATGGCGATGGCGCATGGCGTGGAGACGCGCTTTCCATTCCTCGACCACCGGCTGGTCGAATTTGCCGCGCGCATTCCGCCCGGGCTCAAGCTGCGCGGCCTGCGCGAAAAGCACATTCTCAAGGCCGCAACGGCCGACATGCTGCCGAAGACGATCAGGGAGCGATCGAAGCAGCCCTACCGCGCGCCGGACAGCGCCTCGTTTCGTGGCGGCGATTCCGCCTATGTCGGCGATGCGCTGTCGCCGGCCGCGGTCCAATCTGCCGGGCTGTTCAACCCGCAGGCGACGCAGCGGCTGTTCGAAAAGAACCGGCGCGCTCCGCTCGTTGGTTTCCGCGACAACGCGGCCTATGTCGGCATCCTGTCCACGCAGTTGTGGGCACACGAATTCGCAACCGCGGGCAAGGGGCGCAACGTCGCCCAGCCTGCCGCCTGACCGCTCCGATCAGAGAGAGGCTTTCCATGTCCGATACCGTCAAGGCCGAGCTCAGAACCTTCATCGTCGAGAATTTTCTGTTCGGCGACAACAGCTATCCACTCGAGAACGGCACGTCGTTGATCGAGAACGACCTGATCGATTCGACCGGCATCCTGGAGCTGGTCTCGTTCCTGGAGGAGCGGTTCGGCATCGCGGTGGCCGATACCGACATCGTGCCGGCCAATCTTGATTCCATCGAGCGCATCGCGGCCTACGTGGCAGGCAAGTCGGCGCTCGCCAGGCAGCCGGCGGCGTAGGCGACACCGAAAATGCGCGTCGAGGAGTTGCTGCGTCGAAGCTCAGCCAGGGATCCGGCGAAGATCGCGCTGGTGGCGGGAGAGACGCGCCTTTCCCTTGCCGAGCTGAACGCCCGGTCCGACGGCCTGGCGGCATCGCTTCTGGCGCGCGGCGTCGGCCGGGGCGATCGTGTGATCGTGCTCATGGAGAATATCTGGGAGGCGGCGGTCGCGATCTTCGGCGTGCTGAAGGCGGGCGCTGTGTTCTGCCCGGTCAATCCGTCCGTGAAAGCCGATGGACTGGGTTTCGTCATGCACGACAGCGGCGCGCGCGCCGTGCTCACGCAAGCGAAGTTCTTGACGCTCTCAGGCGAGGCGAGCCGGGGCGTCGAGGCGCCACCCTTCGTGATCGCGGCGCAGGCGACAGGGCCGCTTCCCGATCGCGTGGCGAGCTTCGAGGGGTGCCTGGCGCGACGCCGGGCGCTGCCCGAAGCGGGCGCGGACGACGATCTCGCGATGATCATCTACACCTCCGGCTCGACCGGCCGGCCCAAGGGCGTGATGATGACGCACGCGAACATGGCGTTCGCGTCCGGCGCCATCGCCTCCTACCTGGAGAACACGGCCGACGACGTCGTGCTCTCAGCGCTGCCGCTTTCCTTCACCTACGGTCTCTATCAGCTTCTCGTTGCGGTGCGGGTCGGCGCAACGCTCGTCCTGCAGCGCAACTTCGCCTTCCCCGCCGAAATTCTGGACAAGGCGCGCACCGAGGGCGCGACCGGCCTGCCGCTCGTCCCAACCATGGCCGCGGTGCTGCTGGCGATGCGCGACCTGAAACCGGGCGCCCTGCCCAGTCTGCGCTACATAACCAACGCCGCGGCCGCACTGCCGCCGGCGCATATCGAAGGGCTCGGGAAGCTGTTCCCCAGGGCCAAGCTGTTTTCCATGTATGGGCAGACAGAGTGCGCACGCGCCACCTACCTGCCGCCGCAGGAGATCGAGCGGCGGCCGGACTCCGTCGGCAAGGCCATCCCCGGCACGCAGATCGCGATCGTCGACGCAGCCGGCCAGCCGGCCGGGGCGGGAGAGACGGGTGAGCTGATCGTGCGCGGCCCGCATGTGATGCGCGGTTACTGGCAGGACCCTGCCGCGACCGAGGCCGCGCTCCGCTCGCGGCCGGACGGAACCTGGCTGTATACGGGCGACGTCTTCCGTGCCGACGCCGACGGGTTCCTCTATTTCGTCGGCCGCAAGGACGATATCGTGAAGATCCTCGGCGAGAAGGTCGCGCCGAAGCAGATCGAGGCCGTGCTGCACGATTGCCCGGGCGTGGCCGAGGCGGTGGTGGTGGCAAGGCCGGACGCCGTGTTCGGCCACGTCCTGCACGCCGTCGTCGTGCCGAACGTCAAGGGGCTGACCTCGCGTGACGTGCTTCGCCACTGCGCCAAGGTTCTGCCCGGCGTGATGGTGCCGAAGACGGTCGAATTCCGTGCCGAATTGCCGAAGACAGCGAGCGGCAAGGTCATGCGCCGCCTTGTCGCCTGAGGAGGAGATCGCGGTGCTGCAGCAGCATGTTCCAACCTTTTCCGCCGCCACGCTGGCGATCGACACCGACGCCGAGATCGAGCGCATCGCGGCCGCGCTCAGAGCGCAGCTGCGCGGGGCGGTGCGCCGGCGCGGGCTGGTGCTTGGCCTTTCGGGCGGGATCGATTCCAGCGTCTGCGCCGGGCTGGCGGCGCGGGCGGTCGGGCCGAAGAACGTGTTCTGCCTGTTCATGCCTGAAAGCGATTCCGATCCGGAAAGCCTGCGCCTGGGCAGGATGGTGGCTGAGGCTTTCGGGCTCGAGGCTGCGGTGGAGGATATCGCGCCGGCGCTGGCGGCGATGGGCTGCTACGAGCGCCGCGACGGCTTCATCCGCCAGGTCGAGCCGGACTATGGGCCGGGCTGGCGTTCGAAGATCGTCATCGACAGCCCGTTGACGACCGGCGGCTACAACATTTCCTCGCTGGTCGTGCGCAGCCCGGACGGCGAGACGCGCAAGCACCGCCTGCCTGCACCGGTCTATCAGGGCATCGTCGCCACCACGAACATGAAGCAGCGCACGCGCAAGCAGTTCGAATATTTTCATGCCGACCGGCTGAACTACGCGGTGATCGGAACGCCGAACCGGCTGGAGTACGATCAGGGCTTCTTCGTCAAGAACGGCGACGGCGCGGCCGACGTCAAGCCGATCGCGCACCTCTACAAGTCACAGGTCTACCAGCTCGCCGAACGCCTCGGCGTGCCGGAGGAGGTGCGCCGGCGGCCGCCGACGACGGACACCTATTCGCTGCCGCAGACGCAGGAGGAGTTTTACTTCGCGCTCCCCTACGACCGCATGGACCTCTGCCTCTACGGGCTGGATAACGGCATCCCGGCGGCCGATGTGGCGAGCGCCTGCGATCTCACCGAGGAGCAGGTGCAGCGCGTCTGGATAGATATCGCGGCGAAGCGCAAGGTCGCGCGCTACCTGCATCTGCCGCCACAACTGGTCGGGGACGCTTGACCGCAGCGCACTTGCTTGCAGATAGCAGCGGCGCGAACCAGGCAGTTCCAAGATAATCAAGTCCGGCGGGGTCTTTACAACCCATCGACCTCAAGTTCATTCTGTTGTGACTTGCTCTATAGAGCAAGCATATTCCACAATGGACGGGCAGGTGTTGCATGCCGCGGTTCGACGACGATCTGCCGCTGGGCGAGGTGGATTTTCGCCAGTTTGCTCGCACGATTGCTCGGCAGGCAGACGCGGTCAAAAAAGCAAAATCAGCCGACGGCGCCTTGCTGCGGACCCGCGCCGTGGCGGTTGGCGCAGACGCTGGTTCACAAGAAGACAAGGCCAGGCTCGATCAGCTTATCGCGGTAGGCATCGAGGCGGCGCATAAGATCGCTGCGGCCCCCGGCGCAGTGCTCAATGACGATGAACGTCTTGGCTATGAGGCGGTTGTCCGGCTCGCCGAGCGGCCAGCTCTCGTCATCCGGGATGACAGCTTTCCCCAGCCACCCGAGCGCTGGCGCCGCCTCGAAGAGCCATTTCGCGATGCGATCGAGGCAGCCATCCTTTCCGCGGGGCGCATCGACGCCGCGATCGGAGAAAGTCGCGACATGGTCGGTACCGGCTTCGTCGTCTCGTCCGATCTGATCATGACCAACACGCACGTGGTCGAAGAGTTTGCCGATCCGGCCCCCGATTTCACCAGTTGGGAGATCAGGGCCGGAGCGGAGCCGACGATCGACTTCAAGGCCGAGCACGAAAGCCCGAAACGCAAGGCCTTTCGCATCAAGGAGATCGTAACTGCCTTCGACCGCAACGACACCGCCGACAGGTTGAATAGCCTCGACCTGGCGCTTCTTCGTGTCGAGCCGATGTCGTTCGATCCGCCTGGCGCCAGGCTTCCGCCCGCCTTGCGTCTCGCCAGCCACGAACCGGCGGCAGCCGCCGGCGGCGCGGTCGAGGCCCCGGCGAAGGACCTCTACATCGTCGGTTATCCCTGGACCGACAATGAAGGGATCACGCCGCCGGCCGTCCTCCTCAAGATTTTCGGTGAAATCAGGAAGAAGAAGCGGCTGCAGCCGGGCGAGTACGGCGCAAACTTCCCCTTGCATCTGACGTTTTCGCACGACGTCTCAACGCTTGGCGGCAATTCGGGGTCGTTCGTCATCGACCTTTCCTCGGGACTGATCATCGGCCTGCACTTTCGCGGCAAATACCGCCAAGCCAACTATGCGCTGCAGCTCTGGCAGCTCCAGGACGTGCCGGGAATAAAGGGCAAAGGCCTGAATTTCTCCGAATAGCCATCCGCGACTCAGCCGTCATCGACGGCGCTCAACCGGGGATCGATGCTTTCGGGAATGCCGGGGATAGGTTCGCCCGGCAGCGGCAGGACGGCGACCGGCGTTTCAAGGTCGTAGTCGACGCGATAGCACAAATGCGTCCAATCGTGATCGACGATGCCTTCGAAGTAGGCCGCAACCTCTTCGTCCTCGATGATCAGGCTGGCGTCGCGATTGTAGTTGGTGCCCTCGTTGGTCCAGTTGTGGCTGCCGATCAATGTCAGGCGCGAATCGACGAGAATGCCCTTGGTGTGGCAGTTCCCCATCACGCGAACCTTGTTCATCGGAAAGCCGTCGCGATCGAGCAGGCGCAAGGCGTCGATCGTCTTGGGGCGCCGGATATCGCGGAAGATGATTCGGCAATCGTCGATTTCCCACGCCTTCTCACGCAGCACATCGAGCAATTCGCGATAAGCCGGGGTCGCATTTGCGTTGACGCTCAAGGACTGGTTCTGGAACCACAGGCGATGCTCAGCCTTGCGCAGCAAGGCGGTCGCGTGCTCGGCGTAGTTGTCCGGCGTCAGAAGCGGCATGATACGCCGTTTCTTTCTGGCAAGCGTCTTTCGCGCGAAACTCTTCCTATGCGCCCGCGGGGCCTCGTCGCCGGCCATCGCTGGGTCGAGCTGTATCCGAAACTCGAGCTGCAGGTCGTCGGGTGGAATTTCCGCGAGGGGTGCTGCCCCGAGCGGCAGCACCGGAGCTTCCCCGTGACCATCGTCGAGCGCCGAGCTTTCGAGGTCCTTGCTTATATAGTCCTCGAATATGCCGGCGAGGTCCGGCTGCCTGACCACGATGTGCCATTCGCGATTGTAACCGCCCATGGCTGCGCCGTCGCCGGCGGGGCCGTCGTTCTCTCCGGCAAAACCGCGATCCGGCTGGTTCGAGCTTTGCCAGTTTCCGCTGGAAAGCCAGAACTCCTCGCGATCCTTCACGGCGACCTTGATGTGATACGCGGAAGCGAACTGGCGCCGCAGCCCGGTCGAAGCCCACGCGAATTTCAGCTTGCCGCCGAGCCTGTCGGTCAAATGATCGAGCAGCTTTTCCTCCGGCCAGTCATTGGCCTTCTTGCCGGGGCCGAGCGACTCGTGGCGGCCGAGGCATAGGCCGATTTCATCGGCACCCTCGCCGGCTGCGGCAAAACTCTCGATGATGTGTGGCGCGGTGAAATCGTACATCCCGACCGAATAACGCTGCGCAGGGGTCAGGAAATCGTTCAGGACCGGCCATGAATCATCCGGGCTGACGTGCAGGACAAGCTCGCACTCCCTGTCGATCTCGCGAAGCTTGCTCGGGTCCAGGGGTGTGTAGGTCAGCCTCGAATAGTCTTGCGGGGCTTCGATGACGCCGGCGAGCAGGCCGGTTCGCCACTCAGTCGCCAGCTCCTCCTCGGTTGCGGGCTTGTTTGCGATGCCAAGCACGCGCGCTGCCTGCTCCTCGAGCGTCGCTGCGACCTTGATCACGGGAATGCCGCCGACCTGGTCCGGCAGGCTCAGCTCGGGTGGCCGGCGCGCGACGACCTCGATATAGCACCGGTTCCAGTCAGGCCGCCCCCTGACCATTGTCGGCCGCGCCCGCACGGCAATGGTTTCCCGCGAGTCGAAGACCGCTGCGTTTTCGTCTATCGCATTTTCGACATCTTCGAAATTTGCCATATTTGCCTCCCCTTTTTACTTTCGACTTGGCAGCCGGCCTCAAGCTGCCTTCACCTGCGCCGTATCTGCCATCAAAGGTAGAATAATACTCAACAGACGAAGGTTTGGAAGTATCCGCGATCTATAATCGTCAGTGAATGGCGCTACGCGAATGACGCGGCCGACTGCGACAAATGTACACTCGCAATATGACAGCACGAAAAAGCAGATCGGCGGCGAAGAGCGCCGGACTTCCCGGTGCCTGTCGAGGGGCAGGGCGCTGTCGGCTACGAAAACCGCTCTGATCGACAATCATCCCAATTGCACTCGCCTCGGACTTGGCCCACTCTCAGCACTTGAAGCCGCGTTATCTTTAGAAAAAGAAAAAGCGAGGGGGCAAGTTGTCTAGTCATGCGAACTCTCTATGCTTTTCTGGTCGGAATAGATGACTACGAGGACCCGGTTCCGCCCTTGCGCGGCTGCATCAATGACATCGAAGCCGCCGAGCTTGTCTTGGGTGACGTCTGCAAGGCGACCGGCATCGATTTCAAGCCGGCAATCCTCAAGAATGCGGAGGCGACCCGCGACGCTTTCGTAGACGGCTTTCGCGGCCATCTGGCAAAGGCCGGCGCAAACGATGTCGCCCTGCTCTATTTTGCGGGCCATGGCTCCCAGGAGGATGCGCCTCAAAGCTTCTGGCACGTGGAGCCCGACCGCCTGAACGAGACATTGGTGCTCTTCGACAGCCGCCGAGAGGGAAGCTGGGACCTCGCCGACAAGGAGTTGCGCGGCCTGCTGGCCGAGCTTGCCGCCAACGCGGCGCATCTCGTCTGCATTCTGGACTGCTGCCATTCCGGCAGCATGACGAAATCCATCGACGTCGTTCGCCGCGCACCGATCGACAAGCGGCAGAGACCCGCAGACGCATTTCTAGGAGCGCAAGCGATGGCTGCCGGCGCCGAGGCAGGGCAGGCAGACTGGGATGTGCTCCCGCCGGGGAAACACGTATTGATGGCAGCGTGTCGACCGGAAGAGACCGCGAAAGAGGTTCTGGAACGCGGCCGGCAGCGCGGTGCGTTCTCCGCGGCTCTGATGAAGGTCCTGCACGAATCCGACGGCCGCATCTCCTATCGCGACCTGATGAAGAGAGCCGATGCCCAGGTGCGCCAGCGCACCGTCGAGCAGACGCCGCAGTTGGAGCTCAGCGATGGCAGCGACGCCCGGCGGCTTTTCTTCGGGAACGCCAGCGTCGAGAACGTTCCGTATTTCTCGTTGAGATTCGACTCGCAGCAAGGCTGGGTCATCGACGGCGGCGCGATTCATGGCTTCGCGCCTCCCAACGGCGACGAAACCACCACCCTGGCGATCTTCCCTCTCGGCGGCACGGCGGAAGAGTATCGCCGGTTCGAGAACGCGCTTGCCGTGGCCATCGTCGAGTCCGTGCGCCCCGAGTCGAGCCACGTTTCGTTCACGTCGGGACAGGAGAAGCTGGACGACAGGACAACCTATCGCGCGGTCGTGACCGCCACCCCGCTGCCTCCGGTGCAGGTGCACCTGAGCGGCGAGGATGCAATCATATCGGAGGTTAGAGCCAAGCTTGCATCGGCTGCCGCCGGATCAGTCCTGCTGCGGAACACCGATGATGAAGCAACGGCCGACTTTCGCGTCAAGCCTGTCGACGGCGGGGGCTGGCGGATCGAACGCGCCGGGGGATCGCCGCGGCCGGTCTCGCTTGCCGCTGCCGACGTCGACGGCGTGCAAGGCTTCATCGACCTGCTCGAGCATATGGCGCGGTGGCACGTCATCGCCACGCTGCGCAATCCGCTTTCCCGCCTGTCGGAAAGAGCGGCGGCACTGAGCCTCTCGGTGCCGGTTGCAGCCGAGGCGAAGAGTGCCTGGACCGGGCTGAAATCGGCCAGTCCTCTGGTGTCTTACGTGAAAAGTGCCGAAGGCTGGCACGCGCCTCGGCTGCGGGTGCTCATCACCAACAATTCGCCTTCCGAGATCTATGTCGCGCTGCTTTGGCTGAGTGAAGACTGGGCGGTGAGCTCTTCGCTCTCCCGGGCGGCAGCGCAGAAGCTGCAACCAGGCGTTTCCATCTCGGCCCTGGAAGGGCAGCCGATCGAGGCGACAATTCCCAACCCTTTGTGGCAGGAAGGGGTCACGCGGCTCAACGACCGGCTGAAGCTCATCGCCAGCACGGAGCAGTTCGACCCGAGCCTGTTCGATCAAGCGCCTCTGGGCACAAGAACCAAGTCCGTGCAGACCCGCTCGCCTTTCGAGCGGCTCGGTGGCCGGCTTCTCTATCGCGACCTTGGCCCTTCGGCTGAGGCGATAGCCGACTGGACGACGATCGACCTCACGCTGACGGTCGTGCGCCCACCGGAAGCCGAGCGCGTTGTTGACTGGCCGGGGACATCGCCGTGAAAGCGCTGTCCTTCGTCGAAGCGTGCACGTCCGGGCTCCGTCTGGCCGCAGATGCCGGCGGCGATCAGAGGCGGAAATAGGGTCCCAGCAGGATGGAGTCGGAGTATTCGACCGCCTGGCGCGCCGTGTTGACGACGCGGCTCACGCGCAGGACCGGCCTTGCCTCTTCGACATTTGCAAAGCGGGCCTCTGCCGCCGTCGCGTGCGACGGTGAGAAATGCTCGTCCGCGATGAAGAGCTCGCCGACGCCGCAATGGCGACGGATCAGCTCGTAGAGCGAATGACGCTCCAGCCCGCGCGACGGGATGCGCCTCGCCATCTCGATCGGGATGACGGACCGTTGCTGCACGACTGCCTTGCCGTCGAGCAATCGCAGACGGCAAATCTCGCCGACCGGCTCGCCCAGTGGGAGGGCCAGCGCGCGCGATTCGCTGAGCCCGGCGGCGATCTCGCCGACCTGCAGCACGCGGGTGGAGATGCGGAAACCGGCACGGCGGGCCGCCGTCGGGAGATCGACGACCATGTCGTGCGACCAGTCGATGACCTTGCCGCGATAGAGCGTCCGCCGGCCGCGGCCTTTGGCGATCAATCCCTGCCTTTCGATCGCGGACAGCGCCTTGCGCACGGTGCGGCGGGTGACATTGAAGTAGGATGCGAGCTCGCTTTCGGAAGGAAGCGCATCGCCGCTGCGCCACAGGCTGCCGGTCAGCTCCGTCGTCATCGCCTGCGCTATGCGATCGTAAGCGAATTGTTTTGCGCCCGCGTTCAACGGGCTCGCCCGAAATTGCGGATCAGGACCGATGCGATGATGATCAGCCCGGTAAAAATGTCCTGCAGGTAGTTGGGGACGCCGAGTATCGTCAGGCCGTTGGCGACGACGGCGATGATCGCGGCGCCCACCAGCGTGCCGGCGGCGTTCGGCTGGCCGTCGCGGAAGGCGGTCATGCCGAGATAGACGGCCGCATAGGCCTGCAGCAGGAACCCGTTGCCGCCGGTCGGGTGAGCGCTGCCGAGCCGGGCCGTCAGCAGGAGGCCGGCGAGTGCGGCCATCAGGGTGCACAGGCCGAAGGCCCAGACGGTCGCCGGGATAACCTGGACGCCGGCCAGGCGCGCGGCCTCGCGGTTTCCGCCGATGGCGAGGATGCGCCGCCCAAGCTCGGTCCAGTCGAGGATCAGCGCCACGAAGAGCGCGCCCGCCAGCGCCCAGAGCGTGAGCACGGGAATGCCGGCGAGATAACCGCGCCCGAGATCGCGGAACTCGACGGGGATGTTGCTGAAGAGCGTGGCCCCGGCGCTGATCCAGAAGGTGAAGCCGCCGACGATCGTGCCCATGGCGAGCGTCATGATGAAGCTCGGCACGCGCCAGGTCGCGACGAAAAAGCCGCTCACGCAACCGACGAGAAAGCCGGCGGCAAGCGTGACGACAGCGGTGGGCACGATGTCCCAGCCGAGGCCGAACAGGCTGACGGACACGATGCCCGCCATGGAAACCACCGCGCCGACCGAGAGGTCGAATTCCGACAGCGACATCACGAAGGCCGTGCCGAGCGCGACGATGGCGAGCAGCGACATCTGCTGCGTGATGTTGATGAGGTTGGAGCCCTGGGCGAAACCGCCGGGCGAGAGCGCCGAGAAGACGGCGACGATGAAGGCGAGGCCGAAAAGCGTGCCGAAACGCGAGACCAGCGTCATGCCTGCTCCTTCACCGGTGCGTCCGCGGCCGCAGCTTCGAAGGCGGCGTGGACGATGGTCTCACGCGACAGGTCACGATTGGCGGCATCGAGCGTGATGCGGCCATGCGCCATCACCAGGACGCGCTGCGCCAGCATGAGAAGTTCTTCGATGTCGCTGGTGATGAACATCACTGCCGCGCCTCGCACAGCGAGCCGTCGGCACGACGCATGGATCTCGGCCTTCGAGCGGACGTCCACCCCACGTGTCGGCTCGTCGAGCAGGAACAGGCGGCAGGTCGGCTGCACCCAGCGCCCGATCATCACCTTCTGCTGGTTGCCGCCGGACAGTGTAGAGATGCGGTCGCCGAGGCGGCCGTATCTGACGTTGTGCTCGGCGAGCAGCGTGCGCGCGCCGCGGCGCGCCGACCGCCATGAGACGACGGGCAGCCGGCTGAGCAGCCGGTTGAGCGAAAGGCGGGGCAGGAGCACATTGTCGAGAATGGAATGATGCATCACCAGCCCACGCGTGCGCCGGTCCTCCGGAACATAGGCGACGCCTGCCCGGATGCGCTGCGATATGCCGGTGCCAGGCAGCGGCGTCCCGTCAAGGACAAGCGCGCCGCGGGCCAGCGGATTGGCGCCCCAGATCGATTTCATCAGGCTCGAGCGGCCGCTGCCGACCACCCCGTACAGCCCCACGATCTCACCGCCATGCAGGGTCAGGTCGATGGGCTCGCGCACGGGTGACGGCCGGTAGGCCGACAGCTCGAGCAGCGGCGTGCCGGCGGCTGCCGGTGCGTCCGCGCGCTGCTGCTGAAGCTCGGCGCCTGCCATGAGGCGGACGATGCCGGCGCGATCGATGTCGGCGAGCCGACCGGCGCCGACCGTGCGGCCGTTGCGCAGCACGGTGTAGTCGTCGGCGATGGCGAACACTTCGTCGAGCCGGTGCGAGACGAAGATCACCGCGCAGCCATGGTCCGCCAGCTTGCGGACGATGCCGTGAAGGGTGGTCGCTTCCTTTTCGCTCAACGACGCGGTCGGCTCGTCGAGCACGAGCACGCGGGCTTCGTCCATCAGTGCGCGCAGGATCTCGACGATCTGGCATTTGGCCACCGACAGGCGCGACACCGGCACGTCGATGTCGATGTCGAGGCCGTGGCGGTCGCGCACCTGCGCGAAGCGTGTGCGCATTGTCCGCCAGTCGATCAGGCCGCCCCGCCGCGGATAGCGGCGGCCGACAAAGGCGTTCTCGTAAGGCGTGAAACCCGGCACGAGGTTGAGCTCCTGGTGCACGAAGCGCAGTCCCGCGGCCTCGGACTCTGCCGGGTTCGCCGGCGCGAAGATTTTTCCCGCGAGCGTCATCGCGCCGGCATCCGGCCGATGGACGCCCGAGAGGCATTTGAGCAGCGTCGACTTGCCGGCGCCGTTCTCGCCGAGAAGGGCATGGACACGCCCGGCGGCGACCCGCAGCTCGACACCATCGAGCGCGGTGACGCCGCCGAAACGTTTGTTCAGTCCCTCGACTTCGAGCATGATTGGCACGTCTGGTTCTGGAGGGGCGGCGCCCCGCCGCCCTGGGTACGCAAGGCGCGCACCCTCCAATACTAATTGCACGTCACGCCGAGGCTGGCGCGGTCGACAACCGTGGCGTTGACGAAGATCTCCGGCTTTTCCGCCGCCTTGCCTTCCATCAGTGCGCCGATTTCCTGCACGGCAGCCTTGGCGATGCCAGCGAAATCCTGCCGGACCGTCGCGACGAGATTGGTGCACTGCTTGATCAGGTCCACGGCCTGCGGGTTTCCGTCGATGCCGGCGATCAGCGCCCTGGAATCGGGCTTGTCGCTCTGGATCGCGAGCAGTGCGCCGATGGCCGGCTCGTCCCATGCCGCCCAGACGCCGTCGATGTCGTCGCCATACTGGCGCACGAACGTCTCCATGGCCTGGCGCGCATTGTCGATCGGACCGGGAACCTGGACGTAGTGCTCGGCGATCACCTTGATCTCCGGGTGCTCGCCGAGCGCCTTGTCGAGCGCCAGCTCGCGCTGGCGCACGCCCGGATGGGCGGAATGGAAGAACTTCACGATGTTGCCCTTGTCGCCCATCGCCTTGAACAGATAGTCCGACAGGATCGTGCCGAGCGCGAAATTGTCGGTCGTGATGTTGACCACTACGCCCTTGGCGAGCGCGCCGTCGAGCGAGACGACCGGGATGCCCTTCTCCGCCGCGGCGGCGACCTGGTCGGCGATCTGGTTCGGGTCGACGCTGACCAGGACGATCGCCTTCACGCCGGCATTGGCGACGTCCTCCACCCGGCTTGCGAGCTGCTGGAAGTCGCCGCGCGTGTCGACGACGTTGACGGTCCAGCCCTTTGCCGCGGACTCGGTCTTGAAGGTCTCGACCATTTCGTTGGTCGCGACGGAGCTGAGGTAGGGCGTCAGCACCGCCACGTCCTCGGCGTAAGCGGACGCAGCGAACTGAAACATGCCGAGTGCGATGAGTGTCGTAAAAGTTTTCTTCATGACTTCCTCCTTGTCGATCGAGTGCTGCAGGCATGCATGGGCGTTCAGCCCAGACTTTCCGCCACCTGCCGCGCGAATGCGGACGCGGCGAGATAGGCGGCATAACGCTGGTCGTGGCGCGCGGTGCGGCCGGGCCTGGGCTTCACGATGGCCGGCGGCACGCTGCCGTCGAGGCTAATGCCGGCCGGTCCGGCCACCATTCTAAGCACGCCGGTGGCGGTCATAAGCTCGCCGTCGCCGGGGATGGCGATCTCCCGTCCGAGCGCATCGGCGAGAATCTGCTGCTGCAGCGGGTGGCGCGCCGCGCCGCCGATCACGGTCAGCGTCGAGCGCGGCAGGCCGGCTGCCTCCAGATTGTGCCGGACGGCAAAGGCGACGCCCTCCATCACCGAAAGCGCCAGCGCGCCGGGATCGACCATGCGGTCGAGCCCGAGGAAGGCGCCGCGCACCTTGCTGTCTTCGAAAGGAGCCCGCTCGCCGCCGAGATAGGGCAGGAAGAGGGCAGGGCCGGGCAACGCATCCTCCCTGGCAGCATCGCCAAGCAATCGGTCGATCGGCCGCCCGGAGATATTCGCGAGCCAATCCATGGCCGATCCGGCGGTCAGGAACGGCGAGATGATGATGGCGCGGTCGGGCCGCACCGGATCGGCAAGCGTATAGATGTCGCGCGGCTGCGCGGCAGGCTCCGGACCCAGCGTGGCGGCCACCCAGCCGGTGGTGCCGAGATAACAATAGGCGGTGCCCGGAAGGTCGGCGGAGGCGCCCCATGTCGCGGCGCCAGCGTCGCCCGCGCCATTGAAGACCGGGATGCCGGGAGGCAGGCCGATTTGTCCGGCCGCCTTTGGCGTCAGTTGGCCGACAATGGCGTCGGCTGGCAGGATGCGGGGGAGGGATGCCGCGTCTACTCCGGCGGCTGCCAGCAGCTCGGCATCCCATTGGCGTGTTGCCAGCTGCATGAGCCCGGTCGTCGAGGCCGTGGTCGGATCGATGACAGCCTCGCCGGTCAGCCGGAACGTCAGCGCATCCTTGGCGCCAAAAGTCCAGCGGACGAGCCGTTCGGCCGCCTGCGGCACGAAGCGACCGCGCGCCATCAGCTTGAGGATCGTGTGCGCCGGATCGAGCCAGTTGCCGGTCCGTTCCGCATAGTCCTCAGGCAAACGCGCGCTGAGCGCTTCGATCTCGATATCGTCCAGTCGCCGGTCGGAATAGAGGATTGCCGGCCCGACCGGACTGCCGCTGGTGTCCATCGCAATCAGATTCTGCATCGAGCCGGACAGCGCGACGGCGGAGACCGAGCGATTGTCGGGCAAGGCATTGACGGCTGCGCCAAGTGCTGCCCACCAGGCATTCGGATCCTGCTCGTGCGAGCGGTCGCCGGTGGACTGCGTGGCGATCGGCTCGGACGCCAATGCCAGCGTCTCGCCGCGCGCGCCGAACAGAACGGCCTTCAACGCGGACGAGCCCACGTCCACCACCAGCAGATTGCTGCCGCTCAACGACACCTCCATCCCACGCGATCAGGTGCGGTCGGCAGGCCAGCGTTTGTCAATCGAGGCGTGTGGTGCGGTGCCGTTTCTCTTCCCGAAACGGACAGAGGCTTCCGCAAATGTCCAAAGCAAATCCAGGAAAAGTGGAAAGCGGTTTTTCGTCCGGATACCGGCGGGCAAGCCCGCCGTAATTGCGGCTAACCAAGGAACTGGAGCGTTTTCACGATTCCAAGAATCGTGAAAACGCTTTAGGCCTCGTCGTGGTCGGGCAGATGCGATGGATGTACGCCGCACCAGGCGCGGAAGGATGCCGCAAAACGTCCGGGGTTGGCGTATCCGACGCGCTCGGCGACGCTGGCGACGGTGATGCCGCCGCGGTCGAGCAGGCGGCGTGCATGCTCCAGGCGGCGCATGGTGAGGTATTCGTGCGGGGAGAAACCGGTGAACCGCCGCATCCCGGTCGTCAGCGTCCGCGTCGAGACGTCGAGCCGGGCCGCCAGTTCCGCGACCGTCATCGGCAGGTGCGAGGGGTCGTCGAGCAGCTTGCGGAAGCTCCTCACATGGCTGGGGACCGGGCCGGCTGCGACAGTCTCGACGGTGGCCACCGAGGTGGCGGGAACATGCTCGAACAGGGTATCGAGCACTGCGTTCACCAGAGGCATGGGCGAGAGGGTTGCCTGCTCCATCTGCTCGGCAACCATCAAGCCGATCAGGCGTGCGATGCGCCGGCCGGCCGCGGCCTGGAGATCGAGCTCGGCCTCGAAGATCGGCGTGCGCCGCTGCGTTTCTCCGGTGAAGCGCTGCCAGGCGGCTTCCACGAAGCCACGCTCCAGCCGCAGCATGACCTGCGTGGTGTCGGCGCGCCAGGTCGAGCGCACATAAGCTCCCGGCGACAGCACGAGGCCGCTGCCCACACGCGAGGACACGCGTTTGTCACCGTAGAGGATGTCGACGCCGCCGCTCAGCGGAAATTCCAGCATGTAGAAGGTGTCGAACGTGCCCGCGTCGACGACGAGCTCGGGGCCGTAGCGGAGAAGGTTGAGCGAGGCGCCCTCGCAGGCAATCGCGTGATGGCGAAAATCGAGGCCGGCTCGCTGCTCCGACATCAGCAGGCGGTGCGGACGGTAGCGGGTCGACAAGGCCGCAACGGCTTCGGAGGCGCTGCCGGAATACGAACCGGGCACGCTGGCAAGCCGCGTCGAAGCGTCGATCAGGTCGGGCACCATGCGGCGGTGAGGATAGGGGTGGCAGCGGCGCTTGTCCACGCGGGCAGAGGGGACAAGCCGGCAAGGTTCCAGGCACCGATTGGCCGGGCAAGCCTTTGAAAACATTCACCTGCTGTCGGCGGCTTCGGGCAGCGAAACCGTTTGACCTGTTCCCTGCCCGGGCGGCGACAATGCTTCTCAGCCAGGGAAAGGAACGCCATGAACAAGCCGATCGAGCCCAATTCCTTCCGCACCGGACCCGATGAGCAGGGCATGTTCGGCATTTTTGGCGGCCGCTTCGTCGCCGAGACGCTGATGCCCTTGATCCTCGACCTGCAGGACAAATGGAATGCGGCGAAGACAGACCCGGCCTTCAAGGCCGAGCTCGAGCATCTCGGCAAGCACTACACCGGCAGGCCAAGCCCGCTCTATTTCGCCGAGCGCCTGACCGCGCATCTCGGCGGGGCAAAGGTCTATTTCAAGCGCGAGGAGCTGAACCACACCGGTTCGCACAAGATCAACAATTGTCTCGGCCAGATTCTTCTCGCCCAGCGCATGGGCAAGACACGCATCATCGCCGAAACGGGCGCCGGCCAGCATGGCGTGGCCGCCGCGACCGTGGCCGCGCGCTTCGGCTATCCTTGCGTGGTCTATATGGGCGCCACGGACGTCGCGCGCCAGAAACCCAACGTGTTTCGCATGCGGCTGCTCGGCGCCGAGGTGCGCCCGGTCATGAGCGGCCACGGCACATTGAAGGACGCCATGAACGAGGCGCTGCGCGACTGGGTCGCGAGCGTCGACGACACCTATTACCTGATCGGCACCGCCGCCGGCCCGCATCCTTATCCGGAGCTCGTGCGCGACCTGCAGTCGGTGATCGGCTCCGAGCTGCGTGGGCAGATCATCGAGCAGGAAGGCCGGCTGCCGGACGTCATCATCGCGGCGGTAGGCGGCGGCTCGAACGCCATCGGCATGTTTCACGCGTTCCTCGACGAGAAGGATGTGCGCATCATCGGTGTCGAGGCCGGCGGGCGCGGGCTCGACGGCGTCGAGCATTGCGCCTCGATGAGCGCCGGCAGGCCCGGCGTGCTGCACGGCAACCGCACCTACCTGCTGCAAAACGACGATGGCCAGATACTGGAAGGCCATTCGATCTCGGCCGGCCTCGACTATCCCGGCGTCGGGCCGGAACATTCCTGGCTGCGCGACATCGGCCGCGTCGAGTATGTGCCGATCCTGGACGACGAGGCGCTCGCAGCGTTCCAGCTTTGCACGCGAGAGGAAGGCATCATTCCGGCACTGGAATCGGCTCACGCCATCGCCCACGCCATCAAGCTGGCGCCGACCATGGCGAAGGGCGAAATCATCGTCGTCAATCTCTCGGGGCGAGGCGACAAGGATGTGCATTCGGTCGCCGGCATGATGGGCATGGAGATCTAGCATGAGCACCCGCATCGACCGCCGCATGGCGCAACTGAAGGCGGAAGCGCGGCCGGCGCTGGGCACCTATTTCATGGGCGGCGATCCGGACTACGCCACCTCATTGTCGATCATGCGGGCGCTGCCGGAATCGGGCGCCGACATCATCGAGCTCGGCATGCCGTTTTCCGATCCCATGGCCGACGGCCCGGTGATCCAGGCTGCGGGGCTGCGCGCGTTGAAGAGCGGCCAGACGCTGAGGAAGACGCTGGCCTTGGCGGCCGACTTTCGCAGGCACGACGACACGACGCCGATCGTGCTCATGGGTTACTACAACCCGATCTACAGCTACGGTGTCGAACGCTTCCTCGCCGATGCGAAGGCGTCCGGCATTGACGGGCTGATCATCGTCGACCTGCCGCCGGAGATGGATGAGGAACTCTGCGTCCCGGCAGCCAAGGCCGGCATCAATTTCATTCGCATGATCACGTCCAACGCGAGCGACGACCGTCTCGAAATGCTGGTCGCGCGTGCGAGCGGCTTCGTCTACTGCGTCTCGACGCACGGCACCACCGGCCTGTCCACGCCGGACCCCGAACGAGTCCGGCATCTGGTCGCGCGTATCCGCACGCATACGGAGGTGCCGGTCTGCATCGGCTTCGGCATCAAGTCCGCCGCCGATGTCAAAGCCTTCGGCGGCATCGCCGACGGCGTGATCGTGGGCACTGAGACAGTGCGCGCCATCGCACGGGGGACGGAAATCGGGGCTGCCGTAGCGGAGGTAAGTTCATTCGTACGCGGGCTGAGCGCGGCTGCGCTGGCGGTGAGGGCGAGACAGGACGCATAGCGCGATCGGTCGGCGCGAAGGATCGCCGCGCTAACCGAACGCCGATTCGTCAGCTCGCTTCCCGGTTAAGAGGCGCCAAGGTCCGGTCGCCGCCCCGCGACGCCTGCAGCTGCTTCGAAAGCAGCCGCGATGCGGAAGAGCGTCGCTTCATCGAAGTAGCGGCCGACGAGCTGCAGCCCGAAGGGCAGGCCGGACGCGGAAAAGCCGGCCGGCACGGCCAGCGCCGGATGGCCGGTGACGCTGGCCATGAAGGTCGGGGCGGCGGCGGGCAGCGAGGGTGGCGGCCAGTCCTTCGAGAAATCCTCGATCTTCGGCGCCGGGATCACGCCGCCGGAGGTCAGGATCGCGTCGTATCTCGAAAAGACCTCCCGCTCGACCGCAAGCGCCAGCTCGCGGCGCAGCCTGAACGCCTGGGTCAGATCGGATGCGGTGATGCCGGCGCCCGGCACGACCCGTTGATAGAAGATCTTTCCGTAATCGCGCGGCCGCTTGCGCAGGTTTGTCTCGTGTATGGTGAAAGCCTCGGCGGTCATCACCAGGATGGCGACGGCGCCGAACAGTTCGAGCGCGGGAAGCTTCACCTCCTCCACGATCGCACCGAGCGAGCGGAATGTGTCGGCGGCCGCGTCGACGGTCGCCAGCAGTTCCGGCGAATAACCCTCGATGCCGGTGATGACCTCGCGCGCATAGCCGATCCTGAAGCCTTCGACGCTCTTGCCGATGCCGGCCGAAAAATCTTCCGCCGGTCTTTCGACGCTTGCCGGATCGCGCGGGTCGAAGCCGGCAATGACGTTGGTCGTCAGGGCGGCGTCGGCGACGCTCGCCGTCATCGGCCCGCAATGGTCGAGCGAATAGGACAGCGGGTAGACGCCGCGGCGGGAGATAAGGCCCGTGGTCGGCTTCAGTCCGACCACGGCGCAATATGATGCCGGCAAGCGGATCGACCCGCCCGTGTCCGAACCCATCGACATGCGTGCGATCCCGCCGGCGACTGCCGCGGCGCTGCCCGAAGACGACCCGCCGGTGAAATGCTCCGGGTCCCACGGGTTGCGCGCGATGGGGAAGGGGAGTTCGGGGCTCGGTCCGCCAAGCGCGAATTCATGCGTCGCCTGCTTGCCGAGCAGCACCGCTCCGCCCGCGCGCAGGCGCTCCTGCACCGCGCTGTCCTCGTGCGCGATGTTGTCGAGGCAGATCCGCGAATGTCCGGTGGTGGCGATGCCGGCAACGTCATAGACGTCTTTCAGCCCGTAAGGGATGCCGTGCAACGGGCCGCGATCGCGTCCCGCGGCAAGCTCCTGGTCGGCTGCCCCGGCTTCCTCCATGGCGCGCTCGCGCGTCACCAGGATGAACGACTTCAGCACCGGATCGAGCCGGTCGATTCGCGCCAGCGATGCCTGCGTGAGTTCGACCGAGCTGGTCTTGCGGGCGCGCAATGCCGCGCCGGCCTCGGCGATGGAAAGCTCGTGCAGCTCCTTCATTTCCGCTCGTCCCGCGCGCGTGCGATCGTCTCGATGCGGTAGGCGTGCGCGGTCCATTGTCCCGGCGACCGCTCGACATGCACCAGCGCCGCGGCGCGCATCAGGTCGCGGTAGACCGCGACGGCTCCCTGCCGGCGCTCGTCCGGTACCTCGATGCCTGCACGGCGCATCATCAGGTCGAAATCCCGATCGAGGTCGGCCGGGATCGGCTCGCCTTCCGCTGCTGCATTCGGTTTCGTCACGCTTTTTCTCCCCGCCTGGCAGCGCCGTTGAAGGCTCGATGCCGATGCACTGTACCAGTGAATATTTTCGTTGCACATTCACAATCAGCATGAAAGGATCGCTGATGTTCAGAAACCGCTTGATCCAGCGTCAGGCGGGGCGGGGTCGTTTCCGAGGGCGCCATGTCGCTGAAATCAAATCGTTTTTTGCCGCATGCTGCGCGATTCGACGTTGATCCCGCTCGTGTACGTGCTGCCGGTGAAGACATGAACGCCCTGGCGCGTCTCGGGTAGGGCGATGCTTCGCTACCTCGCCAAGCGACTCCTGCTCACCATCCCGGTCCTGCTCGGCATCCTGGTCATCACCTTCATGCTCGCGCGGCTGACCGGCGACCCGACGGACCTGGCGCTGCCGTCGAATGCGCCGGAGGAGGCGCGCGAGGAATTCCGCCGCCTGCATGGGCTCGACCTGCCGATCTGGACGCAGTTCGTTCGTTTCGCGCTGCACATGCTGCAGGGCGACTTCGGCACCTCGATCCGCTTCCAGGAGCCGGCGCTGAAGCTGGTGATGGACAGGATGGCGGCCACGACCGAGTTGGCGCTGACGGCCATGGCGATCGCCATCATCGTCGGCATTCCAGCCGGCGTGCTGTCGGCCTACCGGCGCAATTCGCTGACCGACCTCAACGTGCGCGCCGTGACCCTGCTCGGCCAGGCCGTGCCGTCTTTCTATCTCGGCATCCTGTCGATCATCTTTTTCGCGGTGTGGCTGCGCTGGTTCCCGACCGGCGGCCGCGGCACCTTGATGCACCTGGTGCTTCCGGCAACGACGCTGGCCCTGCAGATCGTTGCGCTCATCGCGCGCGTCACCCGCTCATGCATGCTCGACGTGCTCGGCCAGGACTACATCCGCACGGCGCGCGCCAAAGGCCTCGGCGAGACGAAGGTCGTCTGGCTGCATGCGCTCAGAAACGCGTTCATCCCCGTGCTTACGGTGATCGGGCTGCAGGTCGGCTTCCTGATGGGCGGGGTGGTCGTGACCGAAACCGTGTTCTCCTGGCCGGGGGTCGGCCGGCTCGCCGTGCAGGCCATTTACCAGCGCGACTTTCCGCTGGTTCAGGCGGTGGTGTTTCTCTTTGCGCTGATCTTCGTCGTGGTGAACCTGCTGGTCGACCTCGCTTATGCCGCGCTCGATCCGCGCATCGGATATCGATGAGGCGCGGCCGATGACGATCGCTCCGCTCGACAATACCGCCCGCCGCACCGAGAGCCCGTCGGCGATCGTGCTGCGCCGGCTGCTCGCCAAGAAGGCGACGCTGATCAGCCTGGTCCTGCTGATGCTGGCGCTCTTGTGCGCGATCTTCCCGGCGCTGATTGCGCCGTATGACCCGTACAGCCAGGAGCTGGTGATGCGGCTGAAGCCGCCCTCCTTCGTCGAAGGGGGCGCAGCGGAGCACCTCCTGGGCACCGACCATCTCGGACGCGACATCCTTTCGCGCATCATCCACGGCGCGCGCGTGACCCTGCTCGTCAGCCTGCTGGCGCTGGTCGTCTCGCTCGGCATCGGGGTCGTCGCCGGCCTTGCGGCCGGCTTTTATGGCGGCCGCACCGACGCGGTCATCCTGCGGCTCGTCGACATGCAACTCGCCTTTCCGGTGATCCTGCTCGTCATCTCGATCGTGGCGGTGCTCGGGCCCTCGCTCACCAATCTCATCGTCATCATGGGCCTGTCGGGCTGGCCGCGCTTTGCGCGCCTCGTGCGGGGCGCCGTGCTGTCGGTGCGCGGGCTCGAATATATCGAGGCGGCGCGCGCCATCGGCGCCAGCCAGCTGCGGGTGATGTTCCGCCACATCCTGCCCAACATCCTTTCGGCAATCATCGTCTACTCCAGCTTCGAGCTGGCGCGCATGATCCTGCTCGAAGCGACGCTCAGCTATCTCGGGCTGGGCGTGCAGCCGCCCGAGCCGACCTGGGGCGGCATGATCGCCGAGGGCCAGAAATACATAACGCGCGCGTGGTGGGTGTCGCTGTTTCCCGGCGTCGCCATCGCCGCGATCATCCTGGTCTTCAACATGCTGGGCGACGAGCTGCGCGACGCGCTCGACCCGCAGCTCAATCACGAATAGCGAGGAGAGGGAAGAATGAACGCACACACGGGCGCGGCGTACCCGATACTGGACGGCCTCTACTGCGCGACGCTGACGCGCGACCAGTTCCAGCGCACGCTCGCCGGCGGCGTGTTCGCCGGCAATCTCACCGCGGTCAATCCGGGCGAGGACCTCACCGCCAGCATGAACACGCTCGCCTCGCTGCTGCGGGTCGTGGCCGACAATTCCGACCTCGCGCGCATCGTCACCTCGGTCGCCGAGATCAGGAAGGCCAGGGAGGACGGCGTTCTCGGCATCATCATCGGCTCGCAGGACGCCACCTTCATGCAGGACAATCTGGAGATGCTGCGCGTGCTGCACCGCATCGGCCTGCGCATCCTGCAGCCGGTCTACAACGCCCAGAACCGTTTTGGCTCGGGCGGTCTCGTCGAGCCGCCGCGCGGGCTTACGCGCGAAGGGTTCGAATGGGTCGCGATGATGAACGAACTCAGGATGCTCACCGACATCTCGCATGCGAGCTATCCGACCGCGCATGACGTGATCCGCATTTCGAAGCGGCCGGTCGTCTTCAGCCACTCCAACGCGCGCGCGTTGTGCGACAGCCCACGCAACATTCCCGACGACCTGGTCCGCGCCGTCGCCACCACGGGCGGCACCGTCGGCATCACGATGTGGCCGCCGCTGCTCGGCATCAAGAACCGGCCGTCGCTCGACGACTTCGTCAACCAGATCGACCACATGGTGAACCTCGCCGGCATCGAGCACGTCGCCTTCGGCTCCGACCTCTCGGAGGGGACCAAGACACGCGAAGTGTGGGTGAAGCTCTACGGCTCGAACCCGCTCTGGCCGCCCGTCACCGGCATCTGCGGCGACTGGTACACCTTCGACGGGCGCGCGACGCCCGGTTTCTTCAGCATGGCCGAAGCCGGCAATCTGGTGCAGGCGCTGCGCCGGCGCGGATACAAGGAAGACGCGGTCGAGAAGATCATGAGCACCAATCTGCTGCGGGTCTACGCGGAGGTGTGGGGCGAATGACGCCAGCAGCGTCGCCGGATGCCGAGAGGGTCGAAACGGCCGCCTTGCGCGAGACGATCCTGAAGGTCGACGACCTGCGGGTGGAGCTGCGCGGCGAACGCGGCACCTTGCGCGCCGTCGATGGCGTTTCCTTCGCGCTGAAGCGCGGCGAGACGCTCGGCATCGTCGGCGAATCCGGCTGCGGCAAGAGCCTCACGGCGCTGTCGGTCATCGGGCTTCTGCCGCGCCCGGTCGGCCGCATCGCGTCCGGCACGATCTCGCTGCGCGGCGTCGGCAATCTGGAGCGGCTGCCCGACAGCCAGATGAAGCGCGTCCGCGGCAACCAGATCTCGATGATCTTCCAGGAGCCGATGACCTCGCTCAATCCGGTCTTCACGGTCGGCTTCCAGATCTCGGAGGTGCTGCGCACGCACAAGGGCATGGGCAACTACCAGGCGCGGCTGCGCACGATCGAGATGCTGAAGCTTGTCGGCATCCCGCTGCCGGAGATGCGCTTCGAATCCTATCCGCACCAGCTTTCGGGCGGCATGCGCCAGCGCATCATGATCGCCATGGCGCTGGCCTGCGAGCCGCAGATCATGCTGGCGGACGAACCGACGACGGCGCTCGACGTCACCATCCAGGCGCAGATCCTCAAGCTGATGAACCAGCTCAAGGAAAAGACCGGCACGTCGATCGTGCTCATCACCCATGATCTCGGCGTGATCGCCAAGATGGCCGCCCGCATCCTCGTCATGTATGCGGGCGTGGTGGTCGAGGAGGCCGAGGTGGGCGATCTCTTCGCCCGGCCGCTGCACCCCTATACGGAAGGCCTGCTCAAATCGATCCTGCGGCTGGAGCCGCACAGAGAGCGGCGGCGGCAGCTCTACACCATCAAGGGCTCCGTTCCGAGCCTTTATGCCCTGCCGCGCGGCTGCCGTTTCTCGGACCGCTGCCCGGCGGTGCACGATCCATGCCGCGTGGCCGAACCGCCGCTCGCCGCCCCCGACGCCAATCCGGACAGCCCACACAAGGTCCGCTGCTGGCTGCACCGAAAGCCCGACCGCCCGTGAACGCATCCGCCACATATCGCCCGCCGCCGCAGAAGGCGCAGCCGCTGCTCGAGGTGAAGGGGCTGAAACGCCACTTCCCCATCGATGACGGCTTCCTGGCGCGCGCCAATCGCGCGGTGAAAGCCGTCGACGGCGTCGATTTTCACGTGGCCCGCGGCGAGACGCTCGGCCTCGTCGGCGAGTCCGGCTGCGGCAAGTCCACGCTCGGCCGCACGGTCGTGCGCCTCGACAATCCGACGGAAGGCAGGATCGTCTTCGAAGGCGTCGATATCGCCGGCTTCGACGACAGCGCGATGCAGCCATACCGTCGCAAGATCCAGATCATCTTCCAGAATCCGTTCTCTTCCCTCAACCCGCGCCTCACCGCCGGCAGCATGCTGATGGAACCGCTCAAGCTGCATGGGATGTGGGGCCGCAAGGACCGGCATCAGCGCGCCCAGGAGCTGCTGGAGATGGTCGGGCTCAACGCCGACCATTTCAACCGCTATCCGCATGAATTCTCCGGCGGCCAGCGTCAGCGCCTCGGCATCGCGCGGGCGCTGGCGCTCGATCCCAAGCTCATCGTCTGCGACGAGCCGGTGTCGGCGCTCGACGTTTCGGTGCAGTCGCAAATTCTCAACCTGCTCGTCGGCCTGCAGGACCGGCTTGGATGCTCCTACCTGTTCATCTCGCATGACCTCAGCGTCATCCAGCACGTCAGCGACCGCGTCGCCGTCATGTATCTGGGGCGCATCGTCGAGACCGCGCCGGTCGAGGAGATTTATCGGCGACCGATGCACCCGTACACGCGCGCGCTGTTCTCGGCGGTGCCGGTGCCCGATCCTGCGGCGCAGCGCGACGAAATCATCCTGGAAGGCAATGTGCCGAGCCCGATCGATCCGCCGCCGGGCTGCCATTTCTCGACGCGCTGCCCATACGCCACGGAGGCCTGCAGCCAGGTGACGCCGATGCTCGTCGAGCAGGAGCCTGGCCACTGGGTGCGATGCATCCGCCTGGCGGAGATCGCGTAATCCCTGGCGGTCAGGTGCCTTCAGGCTCCTTCTCGGTCGCCTTGCCCGCTTCGTTCAAAACTTCCATCATGCGGATGTCGTGCAGGCGCCCCTTCAGCGTGGTCAGCGGATCATGCTCGAAGGAGTCGGTGAAGTTCACCCAGATCGCCTTGGCGACGACGGATCCGGCATTGCGATACTGATGCTGGCGCGAGCTCGCGAAGCGGAAGCTGTCGCCCTCGCCGAGGATCGCCTTCTGGCCATCGACGATGAGCTCGATGCCGCCCTGGATGATGAGGCCAGCCTCCTGGCCGGAATGTGAAAAAGGCTGCTCGCCGGAGGTGCCGCCGGGCTCCATGGTCAAGATGTAGATGTCGAGGCGCGGCACGCCCGGAAATGGCGTCAGCAGCTCCTTCGACGCCTTCATCTCGGGAAAGGCTATGATCTTGCGATCCTCGTGGCGCGACACGAAGGAACTCTCCCCTTCCGTGTCGTCCTTCAGATGGAAGATATCGCCGATGGCGGCTTCCAGCGCCTCCGCGATGCGCGCCAGCGCCCGGATCGATGCGGATGAGATGCCGCGCTCGATCTGGCTGAGGAAGCCGGCCGAGAGCCCGGAGCGCGCGGACACTTCCGCAAGCGACAGGCCGCGCACATTGCGCAAGCGCCGTATCCGGATTCCGACATCCAGATCGACGCTTCGCTCCTGGTCGACATTGGTTTTCTTGGGCGCCGGCAGTTTTGCTTTCAACGACAATCTCCTGAGTGATGGTACCGCTCAGACATATCGCCCCAGTGAAGAATCTCCTTGAACGTTCACAGAGCGTGGGATACCGTATCAGCAATTCACGAAACGAGCACTAGGTGTTCGTAAATTCACATCCTAAGGGAGGACAGTGAAATGTTGAAGCCTCTACGCCGGCTATTGTTGACAGCAGTGGTTCTTGTCGGACCGGCGTGGTTGGGAGGCGCCGGCCATGCGCTGGCGCGCGACGTGGTGATTGCCCAGGGTTATGATCCGGAATCGCTCTGGCCGAACCAGACGACGGCGGCAATCAATATCAATCCGGGCTCGGCGATCGTCGAATCCCTGTTCTGGGTCGATCCCAAGGACAACCAGCTGAAGCCGCTGCTGGCGACCTCTTACGAGCTGGAGTCCGACACCTCGATCGTCGTCAAGCTGCGTGAAGGCGTGACCTTCTCGAACGGCGAGCCGATGAATGCCGACGCCGTCGTGCATTCGATCAACATCGTCATCGATCCGAAGACGGCCCCGTCCTATGCGCTGTTCTTCGGCGCTTTCCAGAAGGCGGAGAAGGTCGACGACCTGACCGTCCGCATCACGCTCAAGCAGCCTTATGCCGCAATCGAGCAGGCGCTCGCCGTGGCCTTCATCACCCCGCCGAAATACTGGGCCGAAGTCGGGCCTGAGAAATACGGGCTCAACCCGATCGGCACCGGGCCCTTTGTCATGGGCGAATGGGCCCGCGACAGCGAGCTGGTGATGAACAAGAACGAGAATTACTGGGGCGAGGCGCCGGCCGGCATCGACCGGCTGATCTGGAAGCCGGTGCCCGACGACATCGCCCGGGTGTCGGGTCTCAAGACCGGCGAATACGACATCATCTCCAACGTTCCGGTGGCGATGGCGGAAGAGATCAAGGCCGACGCGGCGCTTTCGCTGATACCGGTCGACAGCTACCGCATCTTCTTCAACTATCTTTCGCCGCCCGATGCCGAAAGCCCGCTGCAGGACAAGCGTGTGCGCAAGGCGATGAACCATGCGGTCGACAAGAAGACGCTGATCGAGACGATCTTCTCGGGCTATGGCGTGGCGACCAACGGCCAGGTGCTGCGTGCGCCGCAGGTCGGTTTCGACGCCTCGCTGCAGGATTATGAATACGACCCCGAGAAGGCCAAGGCGCTGCTTGCGGAAGCGGGCTACCCGGATGGTTTCACGCTGACCTACAAGGCTTCGTCCGGCGCCTATGCGCAGGACAGCGAGGTGCCGTTCGCGATCGCCGGCATGCTCGAGAAGGTCGGCATCAAGACCGACATCGTGGTGCTCGAAGGCGGCGAGTATCTGCGCCAGCTTCGGGCGACCGAACTGAAGCCTATGGGTTTCGTCGGCATGGCGCCGCCCAACGATCCGGGCATCATGCTGCAGCTCTTCCACTCGACCTGGCGCTATCCCTATTACAAGAACCCTGAGCTGGATGTCTTGATCGACGCCGGCGCCAAGGAACTCGACAAGGAAAAGCGCGGCGAGGTCTACCGCAAGGCCATGCAGCTCATGCATGAGGAGGCGCCGGTGCTCTGGCTCTACGGTGCGGTGGATTTCTACGCAGCGAGCGCGAAGATCACCAATCTGAAGCCGGGTGGCGACGGCAAGTTCTGGCTCTACGGCGTTTCCGCCGCCGAATGACGAGGTCGAGGGCCGCGGCGCGAAGGAGCGCCGCGGCCTGACCGGTCGCAACGATCCATCGGCTGAGGCTCGGCTGCCTTTGACCCTGCCGTTCGGCAGGTGGTCGCCGACGCCTGCCGTTCCGATGGCTTCCCCCAAAATCCTGCCGGCAAAGTGACTTGATGATGACGACTGCTTCGAAACCATTTGTGTTTGACGGGCTCAACGCGACCATGCTGTCGCGCGAGCAGGCGCTTATCACGCTGAAGGGCGGCGTCAGCGCACTCAACCTCACCGTCACCGACGTTTTCATCGGCATCGGCCCGCTGCTGGTCGAACTCGAGCAGAACCGGCAGCGCCTCGAGGCGATCTCCGACGTCGCCATGCTCTGCACCAGCGTCGCCGATCTCACGCAGGCGCATGCCAGCGGCAAACTAGGTTATGTCTTCGGCCAGCAGAATTCGCTCGCGGTGGAGGACGATCTGCGCCTGCTCGAGACTTTGAAGCGTCTCGGCATCCGCATCCTCCAGCCGACCTACAACCAGATCAACAAGCTCGGCTACGGAGCTCCTTTCAAAGGCGATGCCGACAAGGGCATCAGCGAGCTCGGGCGGCAATGGATCGAGGAAATGACACGCCTGCGCCTGGTGATCGACCTTTCGCATTGCGGCCACCGGACCGCCAACGACTATCTCGACGCGGCCAAGGGGCCGGTCGTCATCAGCCACGCCAACGCCTTTGCCGTCTGCCCCAGCCTGCGCAACAAGACCGACGAGCACATCCGCAAAGTCGCGAAGACGGGCGGCCTGATCGGCGGGGTCATGTGGTCGCCGGCCGTGCGCCATGACCAGCGCCCGACCATGGACGATTTCGTCGACCACCTCGATCACATGATCAAGGTCGGCGGGACCGATCACGTGGCGTGGTCGAGCGACGTCACGGAAGGAAAGTTCCCGACGCGCGAGAAATGGGAAAAGAGCTACGGCCCGAAGGGTTACGACCCGGCCATCACCGGCGTGCTCGGCCCGTGGTACACATACGAGGACCGCATGAATATCGACTACCAGTCGCTCGGCCACACGCCGCGGATCTGGGACAACATGAAGAAGCGCGGCTATTCGCAGGCCGACATCGAGAAGGTGATGGGCGGCAACTGGCTGCGCGTGCTGCGCGACGTCTGGGGCGCGTGAAGCCACGGGCGCGGCGCCGGGAGCACGAAGAACAAGGAACGCCTTCGGCCGCGTTCGACGTCGTTCGCACTGACCGAGCCATTGACGAGGGGCGACAAAGGCGATTTTCGTCGTCCCCGTGGCGCCCGGTACATCGGCCAAGGAGAAGCCGGCCGCCCGGCGCGTCAGCAACAGGGGCCGACAGTGCGATTTGGCTTTCTTCTCGCCCGGAATTTCACGCTTTCTCCGATGTCGCTTTTCGTCGATACGCTGCGCCTTGCCGGTGATGACGACGACCGCAGCCGGCGAAGGCGATTCGACTGGCAGATCATCGGCGAGCGCGGCCTCCCGATCCGCTCGAGTTCCGGCCTGGAATTGTTGCCGACGCGCGAAATCACCGATCCCAAGGAGTACGACAACATCGTCGTCGTCGGCGGGCTTCTCCACGGCGCGCAAAACCTCAGCGCTGAAAAGGAAGCATTCCTGCGACTTGCGGCGCGGCGCGGCGTGCCCATCACCGCTCTGTGCACGGCGAGTTTCCTGCTGGCGCAGTATGGGCTGCTCGACGAGCACCGGGCCTGCATAAGCTGGTTTCACATCAAGGAATTTCGCAGCCTTTTCCCCCACATACGCGCGCATGCCGATACGCTCTTCTCGCTCGATGGAAGCCGCGCAACCTGTGCGGGAGGCGCCGGGGCAGCTGACCTCGCCAGCCACTTCGTCGCAAGGCATGTCGACCAGAAAGCCGCGGAAAAGGCGGCGAGGATCCTGGTTCTCGACCGGATAAGAACCGGTCGTGACGTGCAGCCCAATGGCGAGCTTTTTCCCAACGTGACAAGCCGGCACGTCAAACGTGCGCTGCTCCTGATGGAGAGCAACCTGCAGGAGAAGATTGCCGTCACCGACATCGCCGGCAAGCTCGGCATCTCACGCCGCCAGCTCGAGCGGCTGTTTTTCACCGAGACCGAAACAAGCCCCGTCGCGGCCTACCTTGCGATCCGCTTGCGCTATGCCAGAGTGCTTCTGGAAACCAGCGACCTGCAGATCGGCGAGATCGCCTACCGGTGCGGGTTCAAGAATCCAGGGCATTTCAGCCGCGTCTATCGTCAGTCTTCGGGCGTCGCGCCGTCGCAACTGCGGCGGGGTTAAAGCATTGCTTCGGAGGGCGGTGTCCCGCCGCCCTGGCGCGCGAGACGTCTTCCGGCCTAATAAGGCGTGTCGCCGCCGTCGATGTTGATCGACTGGCCGCGAATGATCTGCGCGGCATCCGACAGCAGGAAGGCCACGACGCGACCGACCTCGATCGGCTGGATGTGCCGGCCGAGCTGTGCCGGATACATGGTGTCGAACAATTTTCCGGATTCCTGGCCGAGGCGCGGCGCCAAAAAATCCGCGACGCTCTTCAGCATGTCGGTGGCGACACCGCCGGGGCAGACAGCATTCACGTTGATGCCCTTCTCGGCCCATTCCAGCGACAGCGAGCGGGTCAGGTTGATGACCGCTGCCTTCGAGGCGTTGTAGCCGGCCATGTTGCGATAACCGACCTTGCCGGCGTTGGAGGCGATGTTGACGATCGCACCCTTGTCCTTGAAGCGTTTCGCCGCCTCCTGCGCGGCAAGCAGCACGCCCTTCACGTTCACCGCCAGCTCGAGATCGAGGCCGGCGGGCGTCGTCTGGTCCGCCGGCCCGAGGCGCACGATACCGGCATTGTTCACCAGCCCGTCGAGGCGCTGCATGTGCTTCATCACCGCATCGAAGGCCTGGCTCAGGCTGGCTGGATCGGTGACGTCGGCGCGGACGCCCATCGCCCGATCGCGCACGTCGAGGCCGGCAGCCGCCGCGGCAACCTTGGCCTGGTCGAGGTCGAGCAGCGCGACGCGCCCGCCCTGGTCCAGAATGGCCTCGGCGATGCCGCGGGCAATGCCGCCCGAGCCGCCGGTGATCGCAAAAACCCTGTCCTGCAAACTCATTTCGAACCTCTGAAAGGAACTACCAGGTCGGCCGCGCCATGACGCCGCCGTCGACGATCAGATCAGTGCCGGTGATCCAGCGGGCGGCATCCGAGGCGAGGAAGAGGGCGGCGTCCGCTATGTCTTCCGGTCGACCCAGGCGCTGCAGCGCGGCTGCTTTCTTCCAGCGCCCGACACCTTCCGGCCAACCCTCTTCGATGCCGTCGCGGTGAATGAGGCCGGGCGAGATCGAATTGACCCTGATGCCGTGGGCGCCGAGCTCCATCGCCGCCGCCTTGGTGAACATCAGCAGCGCCGCCTTGGACGTGGCGTAGTGACCATGGCCGAGAGCGGGGTTGTGTCCCTCGATCGAGGCGATGTTCACCACCGCGCCACCCTTGCCGCCCTTGATCAGCGCGTCGGCGAAGCTGCGGACCAGCAGGAACGGTCCGGCGACATTCGCCGCCATCATCTCGGCCCAATCAGACTCGGAGAGCTCGTTGAACATCTTCACCGGCTGGATACCGGCATTGTTGATGAGAATGTCGGCGCCCCCGGCCTTGTCGAGCAGCGCGGCGATGTCCTTGGCCGAGGTGACGTCGGCCTTGACCGGCGTTGCCTTGCCGCCGGCGGAGTTGATGCCGTCGGCGACCGCGCCGGCTGCTTCCCTGTTGCCGTGATAGTGGCAGATGACATGTGCTCCGGCCTCGCCGAAGCGTCGCGCTATGCCCGCGCCGATGCCACCGCTCGCACCGGTGACGATTGCGATTCGGCCGGAAAGATCGAGCAGTTTCGATACGGAAGGGACGTTCATGGCTTTCCTTCTTGTGTCCGCGGCAGGCGCGGGAACAAATCGTCGAGGATGGTGGCGATCTTGACGCCGCAGACCGCGGCCATGGCGACGACCGACTCGATCGTGTCGGGCTGCTGGTCCTCGCCGCCTGTCGCGGCATTGGCGATGGCCGAGAGCCCGAGCACCTTCATCCCGGCGTGGTTGGCGGCGATCACCTCCATCACGGTGGACATGCCGACCGCATCGCCGCCGGCAGAGCGGAAGAAGCGGCGCTCGGCCGAGGTTTCAAGCTCGGGGCCGTTCAGGCCGCAATAGATGCCGCGACGGATCGCGGTCTTCGTCCGCTCGGCCGAGACAAGCGCCAGTTGCCTCAGCTCGGGATCGTAGAGGCGGGACTGATCGGGAAACCGCAGGCCGATCGAATCGTCATTGTGGCCGATCAGCGGGCTCGTGCCGGTGAAGTTGAGGTGGTCCTCGATCAGCATCACGTCGCCGGCGTCGTATTCGGCATTCAGGCCGCCCGAAGCGTTGGTGACGACGAACGTGCCGGCGCCGAGGCGCTTCAGGAAATAGACAGCGAGCGCGATATCGCGCGGCTTCCAGCCTTCGTAGAGATGCAGCCGGCCCTGCATGACCACGGTGCGGCGGCCGAAAAGGGAGCCGATCACGAACTGCCCCTTGTGGCCCGGCGCGGTGGAAACGGGGAAGCCATCGATCTTGCCATAGGGGATGATCGTGGCGTCCTTGACCGCGTCGGCGAGCTGGCCGAGTCCCGATCCCAGGACCAGCGCGATCTCGCAGGGCGCGCCGACCTGGCCTTCGATCGAAGAATAGGCGCGGGCGAGCCGCGCGGCTTGGCTGTCAGTCATGTCGGGCTACCTTCAGGCAATCGTCGCTTTGATCTTCGGAACCATGCGCTCGACGGTCGCGAGCGTGTCGTCAAGCGACATTCGGGTCAGCTGCCCGTCGCGCACGACCTGCTCGCCGCCGAGGAAGACGTGGCGCACGTCCGACTTGTTGGTCGAATAGACGAGGTGCGTCATAGGGTCGAAGAGCGGGACGGCGTGCGGCCGCCTGATGTCGACCAGCACCATGTCGGCGAATTTACCCGGCTCGAGGCTGCCGATGCGGTCGGCGGCACCGAGCGCCTTGGCGCCGTTTATGGTCAGCATGTCGAAGGCCTGGCGCGTCGAGATCAGGTCGGCGCGGCCGGTGAAACCCTTGTGGATGGTGGCTGCCAGCCGCAGCGCCATCCACATGTCGAGGTCGTTGCCGGATAGCGGTCCGTCCGTGCCGAGCGAGACGTTGATGCCGCGCTCCAGCATTTCAGGCACGCGCGCAAAACCGGAGGCGAGCTTCATGTTCGACATCGGGTTGTGCGCGACATGCGCGCCGGTGCGGGCGATGATGTCGAGCTCCTCGTCGTCGAGATGCACGCAATGCGCCAGCATGGTGCGCTGATCGAGGCAGCCGAGATGGTCGAGATGCCGCACGACGCTGCGGCCATACCGCGTCTGGATGTCGGCCTGCTCGGCACGGGTCTCGGCGCAATGAATGCAGTAGATGCCGCCGCATTTGTGCGACACCTGCCACGCAGCTTTCAGATTATCGGGGCTGACGGTATAGGCGCCGTGCGGCATCGCCGCTGCGAACACGTCCTCGGCCTTGCCGAACTCGTCGAAGAAGCGCTGGGCTTCGGCAACTCTGCTGTCGATCGAGAGCGCGGTCACGCCGGCCGGGTCGAAGAAGATGCCGCCGGTCGATACGCGCATGCCGACAGCCCTTGCGGCTGCGACCGTCTCGAACGGATACCAGAACATGTCCATGACGGAGGTGACGCCCGACAGGAGCAATTCGGCAAAGCCGAGCACGCTGCCGAGCCGCGAGGTTTCCGGGTTGAGGATCGCGCCTTCGGCCTTCCACACCGTCTGCAGCCAGGGCTCCAGCGGCAGGTTCTCGACCAGGCCGCGAAACAGGCTGTCGCCGGCATGACAATGCGTGTTGATGATGCCGGGCATCAGGATCTGGCCGCTGGCGTCGATCGCCTTCGTCGCGCGCGCGGCGATCGGAGCGAGCTCGTCGGCCGTCCCAAGCCGGGTGATGCGCCCCTTGTCGACGACCACGCCACCCTTGCCGATGACCGTGCCTTTCGCGTCCGAGGTGACGACGATCGCGTTGTTGATGACGAGGTCGGTCAAGCTTGTCTCCGTTAGGATTGACGCCGCATGCGCCACCACGAAAGTGCTGTGAGCACGATCAGTGTCGCGAGATAGGGCATCATGTCGGTGAATTGCTGCGCCAGGCCGAGGCCCTGCACGCGGAAGGACAAGCTGTCCACCATGCCGAAGAGCAGCGCGATGAAGAAGAGCGGCCACGGCCGCCCGCGCGTGAGCAGCACGGCCACCACGGCGATCCAGCCGCGGCCGGCGCTCATGTTCTCGACGAACAGATTGACGTTGGAGATCGAGAGCTGCGCCCCGGCCAGCCCGCAAAGCGCGCCGCACATCAAGAGCGCCGCGCATTGCACCCAGAGCGGGTTGACGCCGCCGGCCTTCAGCGCGGCGGGGTTCTCGCCGGCGGCGCGGATGCGCAGGCCGAGCCGGTGGCGGGCGAAGAAGACATGCAGGGCGTAGACAAGAAGCAGCGCAAGGTAGAACAGGACCGACTGCCCGCTGAGCAGGCTGCCGACGACCGGAATGTCCTCGATCACAGGGATATGGATCGGCTCGAAACCGGCAATGGCCGGGTCGTTGAATGCGCCGGCGACGTGGAAGATCGCGCTCAGCAGGAAGGTCGAAATGCCGGCGGCGAGCAGATTGATCGCAATCGACACGACGATGGAATCGCCGCCGCGGCGAAGATTGAACTCGGCAAAGACTGCCCCGAGCGCGATGCCGGCAATGACAGCCGTGAGCGCCCCGATATAGGGCGAGCCCGAATAGTAGGCGCCGACCACGGCGAAGAATGCGCCGGTCAGCATCATGCCTTCCAGGCCGATGTTGAAGACGCCGGCGCGTTCGCAGATGGCGCCGCCGAGGGCGGCAAGCAGGATCGGCGTGACGAAGCGCGGGATCGAGGCGAGGAAGGACGCGTCGAAGAGGAGATCAAGCCCCATCGTCGCCTCCCTTCTGTTTGCTCTGCGAGGACAGGATCGCGCCCGATACGCGGCTTGCGACAAAGAGGATGATCACCGCCTGCATGATGAGCGCGATTTCCTTCGGCACGCCGGCGGCGCGCTCCATGCCGGCAGCACCCGTCTGGATGGCGGCGAAGAAGAAGCCGGAGAACGGGACCAGCCATGGGATCATGCCGACCAGAAGCACGGAGATGATGCCGGTCCAGGCGTAGAGCGGCTGCACCAGCATGCCGTCGATGTAGCGGTGATGCACGCCGAACACCGCGATCGCGCCGACCAGCCCGGCGATCGCGCCGCTCATGGCAAGCGTCTGCAAGGTGAGCCTGCGCACCGGCAGGCCGACGGAGCGCGCAAAGTCGGGCGAAAGGCCGTTCAGCCGTGCCCGGTAGCCGTGCAGGGTGGTGCGGCTGTAGACGATGGCAAAGATGCTGGTGACGACGATGAAGAGGATGCCGATGTCGAGCCGCACGCCGGGGAAATAGGGGAGCCATGTGCCTTCCGGCACCAGATGCGACTGCACCATTCCCGACGGAACGTCGCGGAAAGGATGGGCGACCAGGTAGGAGGCGATGTAGCGGATCGGGAAGTTGAGAAGCAGCGAGCCGACCAGCAGCGGAACCCCGACATAGACGTAGAGGATGCCGGCGAGCAGCGCCCAGAGCGCGCCGGCGAGCATGCCGGCCAGGATCGCCACGGCGAGAACGAGAAGCGGCGGGCCGGGCAGCAGGATCGCAACCAGCGCGGAAACCAGGCCGCCGGCCACGAGCTGGCCTTCGCCGCCGATGTTGAACAGGCCGGCGCGGAAGGACAGCATGACCGACAGCGCCATGCCGATGATGAGCGTGGCGCGCGTCAGCGTCGCCATCAGATAGGCCATGCGGCGGCCGCCAAACGCGCCGCTCAGGAAGCCCGACAGGGCATCGCCGAATGGCGCTCCGACCAAGAGCATCAGCCCGAACAGGATCGCGAGAATCCAGGCGAGCGTGTAGATCCAGGGAAGCAGGTCGTTGGTGACGATCGAGCCGCCGGTCGCGACGCTGTCGGTGTGGTTCGTCATGCGACGCTCCGCAGTGCCGCGTCGGCGCGCGAGGTCATCAGGGCGCCGACCGTATTGCGGTCGGCCTGGACGGCCGGAATTTCGGCGGAGAGCGAGCCGGAATACATGACGAAGATGCGGTCGGACAGGCGCAGGATCTCGTCGAGCTCGGTCGAGACGAGCAGCACGGCGTGGCCGGCATCGCGCATGCGCACCAGCTCGGCATGGATCATCTCGATGGCGCCGATGTCCACGCCCCAGGTCGGGTTCTCGGCGATCACCAGCGGCGTGGCGCGGGTCAGCTCGCGGCCTACCACGAGCTTCTGTTTGTTGCCGCCGGACATGGTGGAGGCAAGCGCCGAGGCGCCGGCCACTTTGACGCGGTAGCGATCGATGATGGCGCGCGCATAGCTCGCCATCGCCTGGCGGTTCAGGAACAGGCCGCGCGTGAAGCCGGAGACGTCGTCACGCCCGGCATTGGCGTTTTCGGCCACGGTGGCGCCGAGCGCAAGCCCGACGCGCTGGCGGTCTTCCGGGATGAAACTTTGCCCGGCGCGGCGGCGGGCGGCGACATCGAGGCCGTCGATACGCTTGCCGGCAAGGGTGATCTCGCCCGATCTGATCGGCCGCAAGCCAGCGAGCGCCTGGATCAGCTCGGCCTGGCCGTTGCCGCTGACGCCGGCAATGCCGACGATCTCGCCGGCGCGGACGGTGAAGGACAGCGGACCGATGCCCGTGTCGCGCGCCCGCACGCTGAGGTCGCGCACCGACAGCACGACATCGCCCGGCGCGCGTGAGGAAGGCTTCAACGGCGGCGGCAGGTCGCCGCCGACGATCTCGCGCGCGATGCGTTCCTTCGACGTATCCCTGAGCGGGCCGGTCGAGATGAGCTTGCCGCCGCGCATGACGCTGACGCGGTCGGCGATCTCCATCACCTCGTCCAGCTTGTGCGTGATGATGATGATCGAGCGGCCGGATCCGGCGAAGCTCTTGAGGATGGCGAAGAGCCGGTCCTTTTCCTGCGGCGTCAGCACCGCGGTCGGCTCATCCAGGATGAGCAGCCGTGCGTCGCGGTAGAGCATTTTCAGGATTTCGACCACCTGACGCTGGCCGACAGCGAGGTCGCCGACCGTGGCGTCGAGGTCGATGGCGATGCCGTGTTCGCGAAAACCCTCGGCAAGCTTGCGGCGCGCGCCCTTGAAGTCGACGAAACCGAAGCGGTTCACCGGCTCGCCGCAGAGCACGATGTTCTCCAGCACCGTCATCTGCTCCTGCAGCATGAAGTGCTGGTGCACCATGCCGAGCCCGGCGCGGATCGCATCCTGCGCCGAGGTCCAGGAGCGTATTTTGCCGTCGACCTCGATGCTGCCGGCGACGGGCTGGATCAGCCCGAACAGCGCGTTCATCAGCGTCGACTTGCCGGCGCCGTTCTCGCCGACGACGGCATGGATCTCGCCGGCGCCGATCGAGATCGAGACGTCGTCGACCGCAACGAGCGGACCGAAGCTAACCTTGATGCTGGTGAGCGCGGCGTGCATCAGAGTTAAAACTCGGCAAGCGGGGGATATGATGAGCCGGGAATTCCAAACCGATCGTGTCGTCCGCGACGGTCTGCTTTTCCGCTGATGTCGGCGCCGCCCCTCACCCTACCCTCTCCCCGTCAAAAACGGGGAGAGGGGGTCCTGAGAGGCTAGTGCCAACGCTGACGACCCCCTCTCCCCGCAATGCGGGGAGAGGGTAAGGGCGAGGGGCCTTGGCACCGACCGAACCAACCAGCCGTAAGACACGCTAGCCAGCCCGCCTTACTTGGCGAACATCGGGTCTTCGAGCTTGAGCGTGCCGTCGGCGATCTGGCCGGCCACTTCACGCATCTTGGCGGCAACGTCCGGATGGTCGGCAATCAGGCATTTCGAGGCGGCGATGCCGGCTTCGTCGAGCGCGATGGCACCGACGCCGCCTTCCTTGATGCCGAGCGCGGTGAAGGTCTTCTCCTTGCCTTCGAGGATCTCGCCGACAGCCGCGACCAGCGCATTATCGACCCGCTTCAGGCTCTGGTCGACGATGATGCCGGGCTGTCCGGGGCAGTGATTGATGTCGACCGAGAAGACCTTGAAGTTCTTCTCCTTGGCCGCCTCGAACACGCCGAAATCGCCGCCCGCGGTCGCGGTGTAGATGTAGTCGGCGCCGGCGGCATGCATGGCGACCGCCTGCTCCTTGGCGCGGACAGGGTCGGCGAACGGGTTGTCGCCGCCCACCCAGCGGATATCGACCTGGGCGTCCGGATTAACCGACTTAACGCCCTGCGCGTAGCCGTCCGTGTAGCGATGCAGGAAGGGGATATCGAGCGCACCGACCACGCCGACCTTCTTCGACTGCGTCAGCATGCCGGCGGCGACGCCCATCAGGTAGCTCGCCTCATATTCGCGGAAGACGGCGCAGTGCACGTTGGCCGGCTGGTTGTCGATGCACTGGTCGACGATCAGGAACTGCGTGTCCGGGTTGGCGGCCGCGGCTTCCTTGACGATGTCGTTGAACTCGAAGCCGAGCATCACGACGATGTCGGCGCCTTCGTTCACGGCGGCGTTGACGTTCTCGACCCGCTCGGCGGCGGTCTTGGACTCGAAGGTCTTCACCTCGGCGCCGTACTTCGCGCCTGCCGCCTCGATGCCCGTCTTGCCCATCTGCAGGAAGGCGTTCACGCCGATCGCATCAGGCGATACGTAGATGAACAGCTTGTCCTGCGCCATCGCGGTGGACGCGGCGAGGCTCAACGCCGCCGCTGCAACGACCGACTTCCACAACCCTTTCATTTTCTTCCCCTGTCAGCTTGCCGGTGCGCCCCAGCGGCTACCCCGGACGTTTCATTTTCTTCCCGGCGCTTGCGGCTGCAAGGCAAATTTTTGCTGCCCCACCCAGCCACGGGTTTTGACAAAGTTTGCGACCCCACCTAGCATTTGTCAATTCGACTTCGCATTTGTCGAGAACGATAGGACGCGACCGCTCAATGACCAACAGGAATTTCGTCCCGAAAGGCGGACAGGGCGAGTTCTGGACGGACGAGCGCTGCTTCATCACGGAACTGCACAATTCAGACGTCTCGCCCGACGCGTCGCTGGCGCTGGCGCGGGTGGAGGCGGGCGTCACCACCCAGCTGCATCGGCTCGACGGGATCTGCGAACGCTACATCGTGCGCAAGGGCGAGGGCGTGCTGGAGGTCGATGGCGTGAAGCAGAAGCTGGAAGTGGGCGACCAGTTCGCGATTGCCGCAGGCGCAGCGCAGCGGATCGAGAACACCGGCGGCGGCGATCTCGAATTCTATTGCCTCTGCACCCCCCGCTTCTTCCCGGCAAGCTATGTAAATCTGGAAGGCTCGTGATGGCGCTGCGTCCGTCGGAACGCGTCGTCCACAAGGCCGCCTGGCTCTACTATTCGCATGGGCTGAGGCAGGACGAGGTCGCGCAGCAATTGGGCATCTCGCGCGCCACCGTCGCGACCTACCTGAAACGCGCCCGTGAGACCGGCATCGTCAGCATCTCCACCTCGACGGCACTGTTCGGGGACGACGTGCTCGCGCGCCAGCTGGAGGATTTGCTCGGGCTCGAATCGGTGTGGATCGTGCCGGCAGGCGAAAGCGGGCTCGACCCCGAGGCCGAGACGCCCGTGCTGGCAGCGAGCGTTTTCCAGCAGATGGCGGGGAAGGGCGAGCGGGTCGGCGTCGCCTGGGGCAAGACGGTCTACCAGATCGCCGATGTGATGAGCTTCATCGATTTGCAGGGCGTGACCGTGGTGCAGCTCTGCGGCAATCTCGGCGCGCCATACTCCTATCGCCCCGACCAGTGCACGATGGAGATCGCCCGGCGGCTGAACGCCAGGGGCATCAACTTCTATGCCCCGCTGGTGCTGTCGAGCGAGCGGCTTGCCGCCGAGCTGCGGGCCGAGCCGGTGGTGCGCGACCAGCTCGCCGGCATCGCCGATTGCACATTGGCGTTGTTTTCGGTCGGCGGCATCGACGACGACAGCCATATCGTCGAATGCGGTGCGCTGTCGCGCAAGGTTATGCGCGCCATGCGCGCGAAAGGGGCGGCCGGCGTGATCGCCGGGCAGCTCATCGACGAGGCGGGACAACTGCTGGACTGCGAGTATAATCGCCGGCTGATATCGGCCGATCTTGCATCGATCCGCGCCATTCCGCGGCGCCTGCTGGTCGTGCAGCAGGACAACAAGCTGGGGCCGCTGCTGGCGGCGCTCGCAGGCCGCTTCGCCACCCATCTGGTGCTGACGGCCTCTCTCGCGAGAAGCCTGCTCGCCAGGAAAGGCGTCGCGCAGGCAGCCTGAGATTTCAACGCATGCGGCAGGGATTGCTGGAGACGAGATGAAGAACCTTTGGAAAGACGCCGACGCGGAAGCCGTGGTTGCGGATTATGCCAAGAAGGGCGTCGCGCGCGACCTTGCGCTGCGCGTCTATACGACCCGGCTCCTGGGCGGCGAGCCGCGGCTTGTCCTGCATGGCGGCGGCAACACGTCGGTCAAGACCACCGCCAAGGATCTGCTCGGCGAGGAGTGGCCGGTGCTCTGCGTCAAGGGCAGCGGCTGGGACATGGCGGTGATCGAGCCGGCCGGCCTGCCGGCGGTGAAGCTCGCCACGCTGCTCAAGGCGCGTGGGCTGGCAAAACTCTCGGACGAGGACATGGTGGCGCTGCAGCGAGCCAACCTTATCGATCCGGCTTCGCCCAACCCTTCCGTGGAAACGCTGCTGCACGCCTTCCTGCCGCACAAATTCGTCGACCACACGCACTCGACCGCGGTGCTTGCGATCGTCGACCAGGAAGACAGCGAGGCGCTGTCGAAAAAGGTGTTCGGCCCGAAGATGGCGTTCGTACCCTACATCAAGCCGGGCTTCGACCTGGCCAAGGCGGCGGCCGACATCTACGAGCAGGATACCTCGGTCGAAGGCCTGATCCTCGACAAGCATGGCATCTTCACCTTCGCGGAAGACGCGCGCGAAGCCTATGACCGGATGATCGCGCATGTCAGCGCGGCGGAAGATTTCATTGCCAGGAACGGCAGGCCGGCGGCCAGGGCAGAGGCCTTGCCGAAGCAGCTCGCCGCGCCGGGCGAGATCGTCTCGATCCTGCGTGGCGCCGTCGCTTTCGCGCGTGGCGAAGGGCGGTACGACCGTTTCATCGCCGACTTCCGCACCTCTCAACATGTGCGCGATTTCCTGACACGACGCGACCTCGCCCGCTACGCCGATACGGGCGTCAGCACGCCCGATCTGTCGATCCGCATCAAGACCGGGCCGATGGTGCTGGCGGCACCCGACGCCTCCGACATAACCGGCTTCGCCAACGATGTGCGCGAGCGCGTGAAAGCCTATGTCGGCGATTACACCGACTACTTCACCACCAATGATGCGCGCGATCAGGTCAAGCGCACCATGCTCGACCCGATGCCCAGGCTGGCGCTGGTGCCGGGCCTCGGCATGTTCGGCTTCGGCCGCACGCTGAAGGATGCGAAGATCGCCTCCGACGTCGGCGAGATGTGGATCGAGGCGGTCGAAGGCGCCGAAGCGGTCGGCCGCTTCCATCCGCTGTCGAAACCCGAACTTTTCGAGCTGGAATACTGGTCGCTGGAGCAGGCGAAGCTTGCCGGCGCGAAATCGCTGCCGCTCACCGGCCAGGTGGTGCTGATCACCGGCGGCGCCGGAGCGATCGGTGCCGCGACGGCAAAACTGTTCGCTGCGAACGGCGCGCATGCGGTGCTGGTCGATCTCGACGGAGAGAAGGCGAAAGCGGCGGCCAAGGCCGCCGGCAATGCCTCGATCGGCGTCGCCTGCGACGTCACCGATCCGGCCTCGGTCAGGACAGCGTTCGACGCCGCGGTCGCCGCCTTCGGCGGCGTCGACATCGTTGTCTCCAACGCCGGCGCGGCCTGGGAGGGCGCAATCGGCGACATCGACGATCAACTGCTGCGCAAGAGCTTCGAGCTCAATTTCTTCGCGCACCAGACCGTGGCGCAGAATGCGGTGCGTATCTTCAAGCTGCAGGGCACCGGTGGGGCGCTGCTCTTCAACACCTCGAAGCAGGCGGTGAACCCTGGCGCCAATTTCGGCGCCTATGGCCTGCCGAAGGCGGCGACGCTTTTCCTGTCGCGGCAATACGCGCTCGAATACGGCAAGATCGGCGTGCGCTCGAATGCGGTGAATGCCGACCGCATCCGCTCGGGCCTGCTGACCGACGCGATGATCGCCAGCCGGTCGAAATCGCGCGGCCTGTCCGAAAAGGACTATATGTCCGGCAACCTGCTCGGGCTCGAGGTCGAGGCGAGCCACGTGGCGCTCGCCTTCCTGCACCATGCACTGGCCGAGCGCACCACCGGCGACGTGACGACCGTCGACGGCGGCAACATCGCGGCCACGTTGAGATAGCGGCGTTCTCGAGCGGCTGCGTCAGAAAAACGAGGAAACAGTCATGAAAGTCGGAGACCGGCACTACCGCACCATCTGGCTCAACGCCGATGGTCGCTCGATCGACATCATCGACCAGCGCTGGCTGCCGCATGAGTTTCGCGTCGAGACGCTGTCGGATATCGGCGCCGTGGCGACGGCGATCCGCGACATGTGGGTGCGGGGCGCTCCCCTGATCGGCGCCACGGCCGCCTATGGCGTTGCCATCGAAATGACGCGCGACGCTTCCGACGCATCGCTCGATGCTGCCTGGCTGCGCCTCAACGCAACGCGGCCGACCGCGATCAATCTGCGCTGGGCACTCGACGACATGCGCGCGACGCTTCGGCCGCTGGCGCCTTCGGCGCGTGCTGAGGCCGCCTACCGGCGGGCCGCGCAGATCGCCGACGAGGATGTCGAGATCAACCAGGCCATCGGCCGCAAAGGGCTGGAGATCATCAGGCGAATCGCGGCCGGCAAGAAGAAAGGCGAGCCGGTCAATCTGCTCACCCACTGCAATGCCGGCTGGCTGGCCACCGTCGACTACGGCACGGCGACCGCGCCGATCTATCTGGCAAGGGATGCCGGCATGCCGATCCACGTCTATGTCGACGAGACCCGGCCGCGCAACCAGGGCGCGCAGCTCACCGCCTGGGAGCTCGGCGGGCATGGCGTGCCGCACACGCTGGTGACCGACAATGCCGGCGGACATCTGATGCAGCGCGGCATGGTCGACATGGTGATCGTCGGCACCGATCGCACCACGGCGCAAGGCGACGTCTGCAACAAGATCGGCACCTATCTGAAGGCGCTCGCAGCGTCCGACAACAAGGTGCCGTTCTATGTGGGGCTGCCGTCGCCGACGATCGACTGGACCGTGAAAGACGGTATCGCCGAGATCCCGATCGAAGAGCGTTCGAGCGACGAGGTCTCCTTCGTGCAGGGCAGCGGGCCTGACGGCAAGACGACCAAGGTTCGGATCTCGCCGGAGACGACGAGTGCAGCCAACCCAGCCTTCGACGTGACCCCGGCCCGGCTGGTGACCGGGCTGATCACCGAGCGCGGCGTCTGCGCCGCCTCGCGCGAAGGCCTGCTGTCGCTGTTTCCGGAACGACGATCGGCAGCGTAGCGGTCCACGAGCGGAAGGCAGGCCGGTACTCCCTGCCAAGCCGTTATCCGCCTTCCGATCGACGCCGCGACCTTCGCGCCGACCGATTTCCAGATATGTCGGGCTCTACAACCGAGCCAAACGCCGGTTGAGCAATTCGAGCAGCGCCTCGGCCTTGCAGTCGGTCATGACGAGGCAGTTGGCTTTCCTGCCGTCGCGGTGACGTTCGCTGACGGCCGCGACGACGGAACCGCGCGCCTCCGGCGGGCTGCTCAGCACTTGCACATGGGCTTCCACGCCAAAGAACAATTCGGGTGCAAGGTAGTAGAGCACCGCGCACGGATCGTGCAGGCAGGGATCGCTGCTCCCGTACGCCCGCAGCATCGCAGCTATGGCCGTCGCCCCGACGGCGCCCGAATGCTCGAGAACGGCGATGTGCCTTTCCTCGATTTGCGCCTTCCCGGTCACGTCGAGCCCGAACATGACGAGTGGAATGCCCGCGGACATGACGATCTCGGCGGCTTCCGGATCGACGATGAAGTTGAACTCCGCGCGCGGGGACGAATTGCCGGGGCAGAAGGCAGCGCCCCCCATGAAGACGATGGAGCGAATGTGAGTAACGATCTCCGGCGCCTTGACGATGGCAAGCGCGACGTTGGTCATCGGGCCGATGGCGCACAGGCTGATCTCGCCGGGCGATGACCGCACCTGCCGGATGATGAAATCCACCGCATGCTCGCCGGCCAGGGTTCCCGGCACGCCTGGCAATTCGAGATCGCACATGCCGTCGCTGCCGTGCACGGAAGGCCATTTTCTGCGGTAGGGGCCCATCAACGGACGGGCGCAGCCTGCGTGCACGGGGACGTCAGCGCGGTCCGCCAGCGCGCAGATGCGGAGTGCGTTGCGCGCGGTCAGCGCCAGATCCGTGTTGCCGGTGACGCATGTGATCCCGAGCAGATCGATCTCGGGAGAAGCGAGCGCAAGCAGGATGGCGATGGCGTCGTCGACGCCGGGATCGCAGTCGAGAATGATGCGGTGTCGTCCCTGCACGCGATGCTCCATCGGAACGCTGGACAAAGGTCAATGCTGCTGGCGTGCGGAAAGTGCCGCTTCGACATTGCGGGAATGTCGCGACACCGAGAAACATATGACGAAATAGACGAGTGCTACGAAGATGTACGCTTCACGGTAGAAACCCAGCCATTCGGGATCGGAGAGCGAGCGTTTCGAGGCGCCGAGCAGATCGACCAGGCCGATGATGGCGACCAGCGAGGAATCCTTGATCAGGCCGATGAGGGTGTTGGTCAGCGGCGGCACGGAAATGCGCAAGGCCTGCGGCAGCACGATAAGACGCATGCCCGGCCAATAGCCGAGGCCCAGCGCGTGCACGGCCTCGAATTGGCCCTTCGGGACTGCCTGCAGGCCGCCGCGCACGACTTCCGCGAAATAGGCGGCGATGAAGAGCGTGATGCCGACCAGCGCGCGCAGCACCGCGTCGATCTCGACGCCGTCGGGCATGAACAGCGGCAGCATCACCGACGCCATGAAGAGAACGGTGACCAGAGGCACGCCGCGCACGAGCTCGATGTAGCCGATGCATATCCAGCGGATGATCGGCATCTCCGAGGTCCGCCCCAGCGCAAGCACGATGCCGAAGGGGAAAGCGAGGGCCGCGCCGACGATGGCCAGGAGCAGCGTCAGCGGCAGCCCGCCCCAGCGCGCCGTCGGCACGTCCTCGAGGCCGCCGAAGCCGCCGGACATGATCGTCAGCACCAGCCCGATGACCATCGGCCAAAGCGCCAGCAGTCCCGGCTTCCAATAGCGGCGATTGGCGCTGACCAGCACCAGCCCGATCAACAGCATGATCGCGAGAAAGGGTCGCCACTGCTCGTCGTAGGGGAAAAAGCCGAACAGGATGAAGCGCGCTTTCTCCCGGATGAAAGCCCAGCACGCGCCTTCGGCCGCGCGGCATGCCTCGGCAGACACGTCCGCCCATACCGCGTCGAAGAGGAGCCAGTCGGCGAGCGGCGGTATCGCCTTCCAGGCGAGGAAAAGCAGGGCGAGCGTGATCAGCGCATTGTACCATGTGCTGAACATGGATCGCAGAACGCCGTGCCCGCGCCTGTGGACCGACATTGCCAGGGCGGCCGCGGCGCTCATCGCGTGACCAGGGCCATGCGGCGGTTGTACCAGTTCATGAAGGCGGCGATGGCGAGGCTGATCGACAGGTAGACGATCATGAAGATCGAGACGACCTCGATCGCCTGTCCCGTCTGGTTCATGGTGACGTTGCCGACCGCGACAAGGTCGGGATAAGCGATCGCCACACCCAGTGAGCTGTTCTTGATCATGTTCAGATATTGGCTGGTCAGCGGCGGAATGATCGTGCGCAGCGCCTGCGGCAGCACGATCAGCCGCATGATCAGGCCGGGCCGAAATCCGAGCGCGCGTCCGGCTTCCGATTGCCCAGCGCTCACCGATTGAATGCCGCCGCGCACGGTTTCGGCGATGAACGTCGCGCTGTAGGCTGTAAGACCGATCAGCAGAGCGCCGAACTCGGGCGACATGCGCGCACCGCCGACGAAGTTGAAGCCCTGCAGCCGCGGCACGTCGAGCAAGGTCGGCGCGCCGCCGAAATACCAGGCGGCGAGCGCTGGCGCCGTGAGGAGCAGCAGCGCGGCCGGCGCGATGATCGGCCGATGGCCGGTCTCCTTCTGCCGGCGCGAGGCGAAGCTTGCGAGCAGGAAAACGGCCACCATGCCGAACGCCAAGGCGAGGCCGGCATAGCCGAATGCCTCGTGCGGCGCGAGCGTCGGCAGCACGATGCCGCGATTGCTGAGATACACGCCGTCGATCGGATTGAGCGCCGCCCGCGGCGACGGCAAGGTAATGGTCAGCAGGCCGTACCAGAATGAAAGCTGCAGAAGCAGCGGGATGTTGCGCAACGCCTCGACATAGACGCCGGCCACCCAGGCCAGCAGCCTGTTGCTCGACAGGCGGGCGATGCCGACGGCCGTGCCGATGACGGTCGCCAAAAGGATCGCCAGCAACGACACTTTCAGCGTGTTGAGGAAACCGACCAGAAGCGCCCGGCCATAACTGTCGGCGGCGGAATAGGCGATGGCGCTTTCGCTGATCTCGAAGCGGGCCTCCCTGAAAAGGAAGCCGAAACCCGTCGCTATCCCCTGTCGCGCCAGATTGCCGGCGGCGATCGCGACGAGCAGCCCGATGAAGGATAGCAGCGCGGCCGCGACGATGATCTGCAGGAACCATCGCCGCAGCGTCCGGTCACGCCACGGCGCTCCAAGGCTCCATCCGGGCCTCGGAGCGCGTGTCTCGTGCACCAGCGCTGCCATCGGAACCGCTGCCGGCGGCCGTCAGCGCGCCGGCGGCGAATAAATCAGGCCTCCCTGGTTCCACAGCGCGTTCATGCCGCGCTTCAGCCCGACCGGCGTCCCGCTGCCCACGTTGCGTTCGAAGATCTCGCCGTAGTTGCCGACCGCCTTGATGGCGTTGAACGCCCATGCCTCGTCGAGACCAAGCGCCGCGCCGTTGCCCGGCGAAGCCCCGAGCAGGGCCTGCACCGTCGGATCCGGGCTCGCCTTCATCCCGTCAGCATTCGCCTGCGTGATCCCCTTTTCCTCGGCCTCGATCAGCGCGTTTCCGACCCAGCGCACGATGTCGCCGAATTGCTGGTCACCGTGCCGGACGGCGGCGGCGAGCGGCTCCTTCGAGATGAGCTCGGGCAGGATCACGTAATCCGCCTGGTTCTTGGCGAGCGCGGAGCGCCAGGCGGCAAGGCCCGACGTGTCGCCGGTGTAGACGTCACAACGGCCGCTGGTGAAGAAGGCGTTGTTCAGTTCGTTGACATCCTCGATGGCCAGCGGGTTGAACGTCTTTCCGATGGAACGGAAAAAATCCGCCACGTTGAGCTCGTTGGTGGTGCCGGTCTGCATGCACACCGTCGCGCCGTCGAGCTCTTTTGCGGATGCGATGTTCATTGCGGCCGGCACCATGAAACCCTGGCCGTCGTAGAAGAGGATGGCGCCGAAATCCAAACCCAGCGAGGTGTCGCGCGACAGCGTGTAGGTCGTCACCCGCGACAGCACGTCGACTTCTCCGGACTGCAGCGCCGTGAACCTGTTCTGCGCAGTCAGCGGCTTGAATGTCACCTTGCCGGCGTCACCGAAGAGCGCCGCCGCGAGCGCATGGCAGAAATCGACGTCCATGCCCGCCCATTTGCCGGCGCTGTCGGGTGCTGAAAAACCGGCAATGCCTTCGCTGACTCCGCAGACGAGCGCGCCGCGCGCCTTGATCGAGTCGAGCGCCGCGCCGGCCGCGGCAACCGAACAAAACGCCGTGGACATCGCAAAAGCCGCCAGAAGTACCCTCATCTCCATCCCTCCCTGAAAAGGCCGGTGGCCATCCTGGTTTTCATTAGAAATGGTAATCATTCACAGGGTCAAGGCGATGGAAAGTGGTTTTCTCTTTAGTTTTTCTGATGTAACCTGTCCTTGGATCGCGGAACCTCCAGCATGTCGACTCGTCTTCCGGCGCTGCGTGCGCTGCAGGCTTTCGAAGCCATAGGCAGGTTTGGCAGCGTCGCCGCGGCGGCGCGCGACCTCGGCGTTTCGCCGGGGGCTGTGAGCCAGCACATCCATCGGCTCGAAGCCGACGTCGGGGTGGCGCTTTTTGAGCGCAAGGGGCGCAGCCTGGCGCTCACCTCCTGGGGGCAGCTCTACCTGGAAAAGGTCAGCGCCGGCTTCGACCGGTTGCGCTCGGCGCATGAGGTTCTGCAGCGCGCGCGTCTCAAAACCGGCATCGTCGTCAGCGCGCCGCCATCGCTCACGATCCGCTGGTTGCGACCGCTGATGCTCGACTGGCAAAAACATTCATCCGGCATGAGCGTCCGGCTGATCGGGGAAGACGACGAGCCGGTGTTCGAAGAGGAGCAGGTCGATTTTCGCATATCGTACGGGACGGCGCGGCATCGCTATGCGCATTTCACCGACCTGTTCAACGACTGGGTGGTTCCGGCATGCTCTCCGGCTTTCCTGGCGCGGCATCCCGTGCGAGCCCCTGCCGATGTCCTGAACGGACCTCTGATCGGGATCGAATGGGAGAACCCGTACCAGTCTCCGCCGTCGTGGTCGGAGTGGGCGAGCCAGTTCGACCTCGTTCCGCCGGAAGAGCCCTGCGCGCTGTCGTTCTCGCTCTCGAGTGCCGCGATCGACGCGGCGATAAGCGAAGGCGGCTTCGTCCTGGGGCAAGCCTCGATGATTGCGGACGACCTCGCGCGCGGAAAGCTGGCGGTCGCCTGCGATTGCCGGTTGAGGCTGGCGGAACCCTATGCGCTCGCGTGGAACCCCGCATCGCTCGATCGACCGCTCGTACGGGAATTCCGCAGCTTCATCATCCAGGCCGGGCAGAAGCAGCGACGCGCGGCCGGATCGTAACGCCCGGTCGCCTGGACGGACGGTCGAAAATGCCTATGCCGCAGCCTCGTAAGCCGCGAGCACCGCGGCGATCTGCTGGGAGTCCAGCGCCTCCACCTGCGACGATGTCAGCGCCTGCAGCTGGTCGAGCCTGAGGCTCATGATGTCGCCCGTCGACAGGCCGGAGATGGCGCTGGGGGCAATCGCGGCGATATCGGCGGTCGAGAAGTTGGCGAAGTCTTCGGTCTCGAGCGCGGCGATCTGCGCTGATTTCATGCCGGCAACCTGATCGGAGGTGAGCGCCTCGGTCTGGGCCGTCGTCATCGCCGCGATCTGCGTCGTGGTCAGACCCGCCACGGCTTTGGTGCTCAGCGCCGCGATCTGCTCGGTCGAGAACGCGGCTATGCCGGCTGTGCCCAATGCCGCGGCCTGCAAGGCGTTGAGCGCGCCGACCTGCGCCTGGCTCAAGGCGCCGATCTGATTGGTGCTCAAGGCCCTCAGCTGGTAGTAGGTCAGGCTGCCGACCTGGGCCGGCGTCAGGCCCGCGACCTGCTCGAGATCCAGCGCGGTCACGTTGGCTGGCGACAAGCCCGGCAGCCCGACGATGCTGATCGCCGCGATATCGGCGGGCGAGAAGGTCGCCAGGTCTTCGGCGGCAAGCGCGCCGACCTGCGTTGCCGTCAAGGCGCCGATCTGCGTCGCGGTGAAGGCGTCGATCTGGCTGGGCACGAGGGCCGTGATCTGTGCGGCGGTGAAGCCGGCGACGGCGCGCGTGTCGAGCGCGGCGATCTGCTCGGTGGAGAGCGTCGCAACCGCGTCGGTCGACAGCGCCGCAATCTGCGTCGGCTTGAATGCCTTCACCTGGGCGGTCGTCAGCGTGTCGACCTGCGAGGCCTGCAACGCGCCGACCTGCGTCGGCGTCAGGGCGCCGATCTGAGCCGGCGTCAGCGCCGCGACCTGCTCGAGGGTCAGTGCCGCGAGATTTGCGTTGGAAAGGCCAGGGATGGCCGACCCGGCGATTGCCGCAATGTCGGCGGGCGAGAATGTGGCCATGGCTTCTGCGCTGAGCGCAGCAACCTGCGTGGAGGTCAGCGCAGCGATCTGCCCCGTGGTCAGAGCGTCGAACTGGACAGAGCTCAAGGCGCCGAGCTGCGCCGGCGTCAAAGCGGCGACCGCCCGCGGGGTCAGCGCCGCAATCTGATCGGTCGAGAAGCCGGCGATCTTGTCGGTGCCGAATGCCGCGATCTGGGCCGGGGTGATGGCGCGGACCTGCGCCGCGGTCAGGGCATCGATCTGCGATGCGCCGAGCGCCCCGATCTGGCTCGCCGTCAAGGCCGGGATCTGGCCGGTGGTCAACGCCGAAATCTGCTCCGCCGTCAGCGCCGCAACATTCGCTGTCGAAAGCCCGGCGAGTGCTGCGGGGCTGATCGCGGCGATGTCGCTCGTGGTGAAGCCGGCCACCACTTCGGCACTGAGCGAGCCGACCTGCGCGGAGGTGAGCGCGCCGATCTGCGCGGTGGTGATGCTGTCGAGCTGTGCCGCCGTCATGGAGGCGAGCTGGGCCGGCGTCAGCCCGGCAACTGCGCCCGGAGTGAGGGCTGCAACCTGGTCGACGGAAAGTGCCGCAAGCTGGCTGCTGGTCAGCGAGCCGACCTGCGCCCCGGTCAAGGCACGCACCTGCGTCGTCGTCAAGGCACCGATCTGCTGAGGAGCCAGCGCCGCGACCTGCGGCGCTTTCAGATTGGCGATGTGGCTGGCGGTAAGGGCTGCCACCTGCTCGACCGTGAGGCCGGCAATGCGGTCGGCGGTCAACCCGGACAGGGCGGCCGGCGTGATTGAGGCGATGTCTTCGGGCGAGAATGTCGCAATATCCTCGGCGGTGAACGCCGCCATTTGCGCGGCAGTGAGCGATGCCATCTGCGCGGTCGACAGTGCATCGACCTGGGACGGGCTGAACGCCGCGATCTGGGTGACGGTCAGACCTGGAATCGCCTTCACGTTCAGCGCAGCCACCTGGTCGGCCGAAAGGGCTGCGATGCCGGCCGTCGTCATGCCGGCAATCTGGGTCGCGCTCAGCGCGCGGACCTGAGCGGCGCTCAGCGCCTCCACCTGCGTTGCGGTCAAGGCGCCGATCTGCGTCGGTTTGAGCGCTGCGATCTGGTTCGCCGTCAGCGCCGCGACCTGCTCGATGGTGAGCGACGCAATGTTGGCGTTGGAGAGCGAGCCGATCGCGCCCGGGGTGATCGCCGCAATGTCCTCGATGGCGAAGGTGGCGAGATCGGCGGCGTCGAGCGCGGCGACCTGGTTGGCGCCGAAGCCGGCGACCTGCGCTGCGGTCAGCGCTTCGGTCTGCGCGGTGCTGAGAGCGCCGATCTGCGCGGCCGTCAGGCCTGCCACTGCCTTGCTGCTGAGCGCGGCGATCTGATCGGTCGAGAGCGCGGCAACGCTGGCGGTGGGCAGTGCCGCCACCTGGAGGGCAGTCAGCGCGCGAACCTGCGTGGCGGTCAAGGCGCTGATCTGCGATGCGGTAAAGGCCGCGACCTGCTCGGGTTTCAGCGCTGCGATCTGTGCGGCGGTCAGGGCGGCAGTCTGATCTTGGGTGAGCGAGGCGAGGCTGGCGGGTGACAGCGACGGCAGCGATTTCACATTGATTGCAGCGATGTCTTCAATTTTGAAGGTCGCGAGGAATTCGGGACTCAGCGTGGCGAGCTGCGCCGGGCTGAGACTGCCGACTTGGACCGGGCCCAGGGCCCCGGCCTGCTCTGTGGTGAAGGCGGCGAGCTGCGCTGCGCTCAGGCCCGGGATGGCCCTGCCGTTGAGCGAGGAGATCTGGGCGGGGGAAAATGCGGCGATGGCCTCGATCGTCATCGCGCCGAGCTGGGCCGCGGTGACGGCGCGCAGCTCCGTCGCCGACAAGGCCCCGATCTGCGTCGGGCCAAAGGCGGCGGCCTGGCTGGGCTTCAAGGCCGCGATCTGGCCGGCGGTCAGGGCGGCGGCCTGTTCGGGCGAAAGTGCCGCGATGTTCGCGTTCGACAGGCCGGGTATCGAGCGCACGCTGATGGCGGCGATGTCGGCCGGCGAGAAAGCTGCCAATGCGTCCGGGCCGAGAGCCGCCGCCTGGATGGAGGTCAGCGCCCCGATCTGCACAGCCGAAAACGCCTCCACCTGGTTCGGTGTCAGGCTGCCGATCTGGGATGGCGTCAGGCCAACGATCGCGCGCGGGGTGAGCGCGCCGATCTGCTCGGCTGAGAAGGCGGCGAGGCCCGCGGCCGACAGAGCCGGAAGCTGGATGACGGTGAAGGAGCGGACCTGGTCGGCGGTAAGGGCCTCGATCTGCGACGGGGTCAGGGCGCCGACCTGATTGGGCGTCAGCCGCCCGATCTGGGCCGGCGTGAGGGCGGCGACCTGTTCCTCGGTGAGCGAAGCGAGATTCTGCGGCGAAAGGCCAGGCAGCGCCGTCAGGCCGATCGCCGCGATCTTGGCGGGCGTGAACGTCTCAAGCACAGGTCCGCTCAGCGCGCCAAGCTGCGCGGCGGTGAGGGCTGCGACCTGCGCGGGAAGCAGCGCCTCGGCCTGGGTGGGGCTGAGCACCGCCACCTGCGCCGCGGTCATACCCGCAATGGCCTTGGGGCTGAGCGCGCCGATGTGCTCGGCGGAGAAGGCCGAGATCTTGCTGGCCGAGACGGCGGCGATCTGCGCGCCGGTGAGGACACTGATCCGGCTGGGCCACAGCACGTCGATCTGGGCGGCCGACAGTGCGCCGACCTGGCTCGGCCTCATGGCGGCGATCTGAGCGTGCGACAGCCCTTCGACCTGCTCGAGGGTGAGCCCGGCGATGATCTCATCGGAAAGCCCTGCAACCGTCGGCGGCCTGAGCGCTCCGATATCTTCGAAAGTCAGCGTGGCCAGATTGGCGCCCAGCGCCGTTATCTGTACCGCGCTGAGCGAGCCGAACTGGGCGCGGGTCAGCGCGTCGACCTGCCCGGCGCTCAATGCCGCGATCTGCGTGACGGTGAAGCCTGCAACGGCCTTCGTGCTCAGCGCCGCGATCTGCGCCGTGGAGAGGGCGGAGATGCTTTCGGTCGAGAGCGCGGCAAGGTGGCTGGAGCTGAGCACTGCGATCTGCGTCGTGGTCAGCGCGCCGACCTGATCCGAAGTCAAGGCGCGCATCTGGTTGGCGCTAAAGGCCGCGATCTGGCTCGGGGTAAGGGCGGCTACCTGCTCCGTGGTGAGCTCGGCGATCTGCTCGGCCGACAGCCCGGGTATCGCTTTCGGGCTGATCGCTGCGATCTCGGCGGGCAGGAATTCCGCCAGGTCGGCGGGGCTGATGGCGCCGATCTGGCGGGAAATGAAGCTGGCGATCTGCGTTGCGGTGAACGCCTCCACCTGGGCGCTGCTCAAGGCGCCGATCTGGGCGGCCGAGAGGCCGAGGATCGCCTTTGCGGGAAGAGCGGCGATCTGCTCGGGCGTGAGACCGGTTATGGCGTCGGTCGACAGCGCGGCAATCTGCGTGGCGGTGAAAGCCGCCGTCTGCGCCGTGCTAAGGACCTCGACCTGCCCGGCGGTCAGAGCGCCGATCTGGGCGGCCGTCAGCGCCGCGATCTGGCCCGGGATCAGGGCGGAGAGCTGCTCGGAGCTCAGCCCCGCGATCTTGTCCGCGGATATGCCCCGAATCGCCGGCGGCATGATCGCGGTGATATCTGCCACCGACAGGCTTGCCAGGTCTTCGGCAGAGAGGGCGGCGACCTGGGCCGAGCTCAGGCGCCCGACCTGCGCCGAGGTCAGCGCCTCGATCTGTGCGGTGCTGAGCGCCGCGATCTGCTCGCTGCGGAGTGCTGCAACCTGCGTCGTCGCCAGGCTCGAAATGCTGTCCGTGGTCAGGACAGCGAGCTGGTCGACGGTCAGGCCGATGACGGCCTTCGGCGATATGGCGTTGAGCTGCGCCGTCGTCAGCGTAGCGACGCCATCGGTCGACAGCGCTGCGATCTGGCTCGACGACAGCGCATTGACCTGCGTCGTGCTCAGCTCCTCGACATCGGCCGTGGTCCAGGCGGCGATCGCCGAGGGCGCAAGCGCCTTGATCTGCATGACGGTGAGGGAGGAGATGGTCGACATGGTCGGGCAGGCCTTCAGCGTTGGATGAGCAGGTCGGTCGCTTGCATGTGAGCTCGATGCTTGCCGAGCGCGATACGCATACGCCCCGGACGCCTGTGACCAGGAATCCGGAGTTCTGGAGCCGGCACGGATTGGTACGGGCTGTAACTTGTCCGAGGCTGAGTTCTTGGCTGCCGCCGACCTGCGCCTATCTATGCTTCGGGCGCGGCGGAACGCGTTTCCAAGGAGGGCGCTTGTTTTGGAAGCGCATGCCGGGAACACGATGATGAAAACTGCTCAAGTCTGGTTTGTCTGACAGAGGAGACTAGGGATCGGCCATCGCCGGCCGCGGTCGCCGCTGGACCACGATCTCCGAACGGGCAACCAACCCTAAGCCGGTGCCGCGCCACGTCGCGATGCCAATGAAGGCTTTCGACGCCGGATACCGCCCCGACGAATGGCCGAACCACAGCATGTCTCCCAAAAGTGGTCCTGGTTTTGGGACAAAGATGCGCAAAATCAAAGAACTAAAGCATGTCGTGTGAAATCCAGTTCACGCGACATGCTTTAGAAAGTTTGCTGAAGCTTGACCTTTGCAGCATCTGACAAGAATGCCGATCGAGTTACACCGGCGGCTTCTGCCGCATCGTCTATAGCCGCCAGTAGACCCGCGTCCATCGACAGGTTCGCCCTGACCGACATGCCTCGCTCCATTACTAAAGGAATGACCGCAAAGGCTGCGCCATCGGCAAGTAGTTCGGCGACTTCGTCGTCGCTCCTAAGCTCCTCTGCGCTGCGCGCAGATGGAACTTCAAGACCGGCGATCTTGGCATGAGTAGCCCACTCGGCCAAAGACCGCGCGGCGTTTACAAGCGCCTCGTCCAACGTCTTACCCATTGCGGTGCAGCCGTCAGCGTCAGGAAAAGACACGCCATAGGCGCCAGCCTTACCGTCAACGAGAGCAATGTATCTGGTGGTCATGACTTTCTCCATTCACTTCCAGCCGGCCGCCTTGGCGATCGATCGGGCGACACCCTTCGATACCGTCTTGTGACGCGGCACCTGTATCATTCGATACCCTGGCTTGACGAAGTTCTCGTGTTCGCCGCCGCCGATGGTCTGCCAGCCATCTTCCAAGAGACGGGCGACGATCTTGCGGCGGTTGTCTCCGAACTTCGGCATGGCTGTAGGTTCGTCCTATGCGCAAAAAATTGCGCAAAGCGCTGGGCAAGGTCAATAGCCTGATACGCAAAATTTTGCGCATTTCTGCATGAGAGAATATCCGCAAAACGAATTTTATGGAGCATGTGCCCGCTGGACCACGATCTCTGAAGCGGTATTCTGCGGCTGTCGGACGTGACCACGGCGAGCATGTTGCCGCTGGACCACGATCTCTGAAGCGGTATTCTTCGCCTGCACCTGCCCGTATTGGCCGCTGCGTTGCCGCTGGACCACGATCTCTGAAGCGGTATTCTTGACGGTCGCGCCTGGACGGCCAACGCCAAGTTGCCGCTGGACCACGATCTCTGAAGCGGTATTCTTGTGCCCGGTTTCAGCCGGCCCAAGGTGTAGTTGCCCTGGACCACGATCTCTGAAGCGGTATTCTGCGCCGACATGCTGGCGAAAGCGCTCAAGGGTTGCCGCTGGACCACGATCTCTGAAGCGGTATTCTCCTCCCTCTCGCGCTTCAGGAGCCTCCACAGTTGCCGCTGGACCACGATCTCTGAAGCGGTATTCTCCACCGAGTTCCAGTAGGCTCGCTCGCCCAGTTGCCGCTGGACCACGATCTCTGAAGCGGTATTCTCAGCGCTTGCGCCATGCCGGCAAGCCCTTGGTTGCCGCTGGACCACGATCTCTGAAGCGGTATTCTGTGCGGGAACTACGGGGGGTGTGCCTTCCGGTTGCCGCTGGACCACGATCTCTGAAGCGGTATTCTCGTGGCCGCGGTCTACGCAAGCCATATCCTGTTGCCGCTGGACCACGATCTCTGAAGCGGTATTCTCATCTACTTCAATGCTCCTTCTGCTGGCGGGTTGCCGCTGGACCACGATCTCTGAAGCGGTATTCTCTGCCAGGACATCGGTGCCTCGTTCAGTGGGTTGCCGCTGGACCACGATCTCTGAAGCGGTATTCTCGGTCTGCGCGAGGTGACGGAGGACGTGGGGTTGCCGCTGGACCACGATCTCTGAAGCGGTATTCTGGCCGCGGCGACGCTGGCGCTCATTGAACAGTTGCCGCTGGACCACGATCTCTGAAGCGGTATTCTCCGCCAGTTCGTTGAGCACACCCCGCCTGTGTTGCCGCTGGACCACGATCTCTGAAGCGGTATTCTCCCGAAGGCTCCGGGCAAGTGGGAAGCGCGTTGCCGCTGGACCACGATCTCTGAAGCGGTATTCTTATCTAGGACAATTCCAGCGAGTTCACGTGGTTGCCGCTGGACCACGATCTCTGAAGCGGTATTCTTGGCCGGCGCTGTCGCCGCGCACCGCGGCAGTTGCCGCTGGACCACGATCTCTGAAGCGGTATTCTCATGTGGTCGATTTCCCGACCCACTCCTACGTTGCCGCTGGACCACGATCTCTGAAGCGGTATTCTGTGTCCGGCAACCTCCTGAAGGCGAAGGCCGTTGCCGCTGGACCACGATCTCTGAAGCGGTATTCTATGCGGAATAGCCTGCCGGCGTAGCCGACGGGTTGCCGCTGGACCACGATCTCTGAAGCGGTATTCTGCCGATATCGAGCGGCGCTACGACCATACGGTTGCCGCTGGACCACGATCTCTGAAGCGGTATTCTATCCCCGTGAATGGACCGCGAACGCGTGTAGTTGCCGCTGGACCACGATCTCTGAAGCGGTATTCTGGCATTGTGGGCGTTGACGATCTGAGTGCCGTTGCCGCTGGACCACGATCTCTGAAGCGGTATTCTGAACTTTCTGACGGGCGCGGACATTGAAGAGTTGCCGCTGGACCACGATCTCTGAAGCGGTATTCTCGATGCCGCCCGCGCGTGTCATCCAGTGCGGTTGCCGCTGGACCACGATCTCTGAAGCGGTATTCTAACGAGGAACTGGCGAAAGACCTGCTTGCCGTTGCCGCTGGACCACGATCTCTGAAGCGGTATTCTCAATTCCGACGAGGGCCGGATTGGCTACCGGTTGCCGCTGGACCACGATCTCTGAAGCGGTATTCTGATCTTCCTGAGCTTGGCCTCGATCATCTCGTTGCCGCTGGACCACGATCTCTGAAGCGGTATTCTGGTGCTGGCATGCGCGCGGGTGCGCGCTGAGTTGCCGCTGGACCACGATCTCTGAAGCGGTATTCTAGCCGATGTTTCGATGACGTTGCGGTCACCGTTGCCGCTGGACCACGATCTCTGAAGCGGTATTCTCGACACGGAGAAGTCGACGAGCTGGGGCACGTTGCCGCTGGACCACGATCTCTGAAGCGGTATTCTTGCGGCAAGCGGCCTCGACGACATGGGCAAGTTGCCGCTGGACCACGATCTCTGAAGCGGTATTCTCCACGCGATCAACGCCGAAATCCGGCGTCGGTTGCCGCTGGACCACGATCTCTGAAGCGGTATTCTCTGCTTCGACGACGGCGCTGGACATCTCCTGTTGCCGCTGGACCACGATCTCTGAAGCGGTATTCTTCGGTTTGAAGAAGAGGGCACCGTCCTGGCGTTGCCGCTGGACCACGATCTCTGAAGCGGTATTCTTCCGCCGCTGAGTTGTAGTTGACCAGCACCGTTGCCGCTGGACCACGATCTCTGAAGCGGTATTCTGTTATAGCCGATCGGCCCGAGGCCGGGCGTGTTGCCGCTGGACCACGATCTCTGAAGCGGTATTCTGGATCGTCGACCGAATGCACCCGCGCATCCGTTGCCGCTGGACCACGATCTCTGAAGCGGTATTCTGATTTGGTATTGCGGATCATACGCGTGAAAGTTGCCGCTGGACCACGATCTCTGAAGCGGTATTCTCGGCCTGATCGTCGTGCTGTTGGCGATGTGGTTGCCGCTGGACCACGATCTCTGAAGCGGTATTCTGGATGGTCAGGTATGCCGTTGAAAACAAACGGGATACCTGGCCGCCAGAGCAGAGCAAAAAAAGCCCGTAGCCCTCAAAACAGCGCGAGCTGGTCGGGATTTTTCTTCGGCCTTCGTCGTCTCTGTCCCGAGAATCGGACGATGTTTTCATATTGCTTGTCCGTGAACGTGAGGACGTGAACCTCGCCCTTGTCGGGCAGTTTGCTCTCGATCCGCCGCAGGTAGGTTTCGAACTGCTCCTTGCCGTTGCAAAAGCGAGCATAGACAGAGAACTGGCTCTTCTCGAAGCCCTGATCAAGCAGGAATTCGCGGAACTTGGTGGCCGCCTTGCTTTGGGCCTTCGTCATCACCGGCAGGTCGAACATGACGAAAATCCACATGAGACGGTAGCCGTTGAGCTGAGTTGCGGTCATGCAACCAACGCTCCGAGGCCGCTCAGCTCAAGCGCTGACGGCGGCCGCGGGGTTGAAAGCTCCGATGATCTTCCGGTTTCGAAGCAGCGAGCAAGAGAATGAGCCAGCCTGGCGGCGGCGACAGTCACCGTGGTGGTTCCGTCGTCGCTGCTCAAATCGAAGGCAATCAAGCCTGCGAACGCGCGTTTGGCTTCGGGCGTAACCTCCATGCTTCCGCGAGAGACGAGCGCGGCAACCATCGCGTCGACGAGCGGCCGAAACGGCTCGATGAGGTCGTCCGCGAGTGCGAAGGCGTTGCCACGATTTGCGTGATGAATGCCGATCGACGGGTGCAGGCCGGCAGCAATCACCGAACGCGCGAGCAGGGAGCGCAGCACCGTGTAGCCGTAGTTGAGCAGACCGTTGACGCCGTCGGCATCACGGTCGCGGCGGAACTCGCCTCCCATCAACAGCGGCCAGTAGCGGCGCGCCGCTTGCGCCTCGATGTTGTCCGGGTCACCGGAACGGACCCGCCGCGCCAGCATGTCGAATGCCTGTGTCGGGATGCCGTGTGCTTCCAGCACGGCCGCCTGCCAGCGGATCTTGGCAATTACGACCTCGCGCCAGATCTGCTTGGCAAGCGGCTTGCCGGCTTCCCATTGGGCACGGATCCGCGCGTTCTGGCCGTGATGGCCATCCAACGGCATGCAAACGGCAACCGGTGCGTGATTGGAGCCGCACAGCACCATGAGCGCGCCGCGTTCGGCCAGCGCCACGACGAGGTTGGTGCTCCAGGTGACGCCATGCGCGTGCACGATGACCGCCGCGACATCGTCGAGCGGGATGCGGCCGACTTCCTCGCGATCCTGGCTGACCACCATAAAGCCCCGATAGGCCGAGAGATGACGCCCGTCGGTCGCGATGTCGACGATGCGCTCCATGGCACTACGGCGGAGGCTGGCCGGTGCTCCGGCGCTTCGCCTTGCGGGCGGGAAAGCCGGGATCGGAGACGCGGCCGAGCTCGTCTACCCGCACTTGCCGGGCTTTCAAGCGCTTCAGGCCGCCGGGCGTCGGTGCGAAATATTTGAAGGGGTCGATATCGTTCGCGGCCGCGTCGCGCCGTTTGAGGTCGCCAGCCTCCTGCGGCTCCGCCAGCGTGATCTGTCCGTTCTGCCCGAACTTCACAACGCGGACGAGCTTTCGGCCCTGCCCGTCCTGCTCGATTGCCAGCACGTCGTTCTGGTGCAGCGACAAGACCTTCCGTGCTGTCGGACTGTCCCGCCGGATCGCCGAAGTCCAGTGCGGCTGGTGCGCATCGAACATCGAGACGACTTCGGCCACCCATTTGCCGTCCTTCATCTCCCAGACGTCGTAACGATAGTTCGAATCGCCCTTGTAGCCCTTGTAGGGGCGCCCCTCACGGTCGCGGATCGGGATTACCGAAAGCGGCTCGATGACGCGCAGCCGCCGGATGTTGCGGAAGGGCAGGGGCCCTGTCTCCGGAAATTGCCGCAGCCGTTCCTCGAATGGCTTTCCTTCCAAACCATGGGTCCAGGCAAGCAGCGCCTTGCGCAGATCACGATCGCGGACGGTCGCGATGTCCGCCGCCTTCAACGTCGTCAGCGGGACTCGGTGCACAACGAGATCGTTGCCCTTGGCGTCCTTCTCGCAGGTCAGACCGTAGGCGGTGTCGTTGTGCAGCCGGCCGGCCGTCGAGCCGCCGTGGCCGGCCGTGCCGTGGTCGGGGCGGTGGCTGACGACGATGCCTCGGACGCTGTCGCGAACGTCGTCGCTGAAACCTTGCCACGGTTCCGAGAGATCGGCCGTCATCCGGTTCGCTGCTTCGTGGCCGCGCGCGCCCGCCTCGCGGGCGATGCGGTTCAGCAACGACCGGTCGGTCACGCCGATCACCACCGCGTCGATGGCATGGTGGCGATGATCCTTCCGGTTCTTCGGCTGATCGGCCCCGCCGCCGAAATTGTGGTCCGGCAAAGCGCTGTTCAGTCCCCAGCTGCGGCGCAGCATCTCCGTCAGCCGCCCGGGAGAAACCCACACGCGGCCGCTGCCCTCGCCGGAATCGGGGTAAAGCGCGCTCAGATATTCGCGCGCGAGGCGCGACAGATATTGCGTGTCGACCAACTGGCGGGCGATGAAGCCGCCCTGCGCGTCGAAGCGGGACATCGCGTCGGGCTCGAAACGCCAGCGTTTGTCCCTCGGCAGCCGGGCGGCGCGCGCGGCGATCTCGGGCCAGTCGGGACGATGCCCGAAGGCCTCGTATGGGGATCGTTTGCGCTTTTCGCGATTGGCCTCGCGCAGGCAGAGCAGCCGGTTGCCGTTGGAATCGTCGAGCGTGGCGCTGAAGGGCAGGATGTGATCCACCTCCGCCGCGCCCGAAAACAGCATCTCGATCGAAATCTGCATACCGGTGTAGACGCAGCGCCGGTCGAGCACATTCTCCGGGTTGAGCTCCTCCCAAAGCTTCAGCAGGGCCCGGTTTCCACCCTTGTCGGCAATGCCGATCTCGATGAGCTTGTCGGAGCGTTTCACAGCGGCTTCGCGGTTCTGCCGGTTCTTCGTGTTGATCTCGCGCTTGCGCGCTTCGTCCAGCTTCAGCTCGCGAGCGAGCTCGATGGCGATCTGGGTCGGGGGGCCATAACGCTCGATCAAACGATTTACGACACGGCGGAGCTGGTTGAGCCCGATGTGAACTGTTGGATTGGTCAGCCGGCCGACCCGCATTTCCTCGGCATCGCCCGGGTTGCCGGTGCCGGGCATGATGTGGCGTTCGAGCACAGCGCCGTAGTAAGGCAACCCGTCCAGAATTTCGCCGGTGCGGCGATCCGAATGGTGGCCTAGGCCGGTCCTAGTCACCGCGTCGCTGTAGACGACGACGTCTGCATGCAATGCCTCGATGAGACGCTGCGTGGCGGTGAAGCCGAAGCGGCCATAACCTTCCGGCAGCCTTGCACCGGCGCTCGCCAGCGCCTGCTCACGCGATAGGCCGTGCGTCTCCTCCAGCCAGGCGATGAGCATCGCCTCGTCCTCGTCGCTCTCCTGGTCGAGGATGCGCGAGACGATTTCCCAGCGCGCCTCGTCCGAAAGGTACCGCCAGCGCGGCCCGAAGCGGGCTTTGGCGCCCAGTTCGGCGGCCACCTCGTCGCCCTTGATGTCCTTGCGGTTCTCACTCTCCTTGTTGAAGCGCGTGTCGGGATCGAGCTTGAGCGTCCTGCCTCGCAGGCTTTCGAAAGTCGCAGACTTTCTATCCTTCAGCCTGAGATAAAGCACATCCCGTTGTTGGAGCGTCAGTGTCGCCGCGCTCTCTCCCGGACGTATGAGCCTGAGCGCGTTCAGTTCCTCGAGCAGCCGCCGACGCTGGAAGAGCGGATGCGCCTTGGGCAGGCGCGGTTCACCCGGGACCAGTGTGCAGGTGCCGATCTTCGGCTTCTTCAGCGGGCGCTGGTTGAAGATAACCTCGAAGAGACGGTCCCTGCTTTCGTCCGTCATCGCGAGCGGGTGATGGGGCGCCTGCCGCTCCCAGATGAGCTTGAATTCCTCCTCCAGCATGTGGCGGTCGGGATAGAAATCGTAACCGTCACCGCGCGCGCCTTCGCCGGTTTCGGGGCGCAGGCGGGTGCGTACGGATTTGATCGCGTTAGGGTCGGCGGAAGAGGCGCGACGGCCGTGAAGATATTCGCCCAAGGTCTCGGCGCCGGCGTCGCGCATCTTTTCGTAGAGGCGGCTGACGCCGATCCTGATCTTGCCGTCCTCCTCGTTCTTGCCGCGGTCGGCCTTGCGATTGCTCTTGAAACCGCGCCTCTGGTTGAGGTGGAACAGGGCGCGGCCGATCTGATGCAGCGGCAGCTCCTCGCGCAAGGCGCGCGCCCTCATGTCGAAGGGGTCGAGACCAGCGAGTGTTTCGCGTTGCTCCTCGGCGGCAGGAAACAGGCCGGCAAGCGTCAGATGCTTGAGGAGCGCCGCCTGCCGTTGCTTGAAGCGGTCGCGCCGTCTGCGCATCGAACGAGCACCACGGCGGTCGACAGCAAGTGACGCGCCGGATTTCGGGTCGCGCCCTTCGCTGTAAATGCGCGAGCCAACGTTGACAATTCCGACTGGCGCATCGTGCTCGTCAAGCTCGATGACCGCCCAACCAAGTGAATTTGTGCCCAGATCGACCCCTAGACGCCAATGCATTTCGCTTACCCCACCCAACTGATAGCTTATGACGACCTGCTGTTAGTTGAAAAGTGCTCAGTTTCATGCGGCAACCTCTGCAATCTCTTTCTGAATTTGTCGTCCTTGGCACTCCGTGCTCGTGAGGCTGCACCACACTTCATTTCATCTAACGCACACTGGATTGGCGGAGGATGGGGTCCAAATCTCATCCATAGCCTGGGTCCAAACTCGGCTTTGTTAGCGCGCACACGCCTGCCGCTGATCGACGGAAGGGTAGAGAGTTCTCTGCCGCCCAAAGACGATTAGTTGCCGCTGTCGGTAGCTTTTGGAGTTGTCCGGTTTTTGTAGCACATCATTTGTCCGCTTTGGGTTGGCGGCGAATCCGGGTGAAAGCGGAGTGACAACCCGGGCCGGTTTGCAGATCATGAAGCGCCA